>Ga0181401_1000808_pt1 | contig 12718 bp, 10 predicted proteins | sample 24SPOviralmetaG_FD_130130 | JGI IMG/M metagenome (GOLD analysis project Ga0181401, IMG submission 130130) | Marine viral communities from the oligotrophic San Pedro Time Series (SPOT) site, San Pedro Channel, CA, USA - 24 SPOT_SRF_2011-07-20 | ecosystem: Environmental > Aquatic > Marine > Strait...
TTACACCGACTTTACTTTAAGGAACAGTTTTTTTATTTCATGACCACTATTATACTTTGGTGTAAAAAACACCCTTATTTCCCTTTTTTTCCCTTCTGTCCTTATCCCCCCATATATCCTTTCTTATGACTATATTCTTCTTTTATTGATATATTCTTCTTATAGATAAAATAGAAATAAGTTTAGATAAAATAGAAATAATCTATAGATAATATACAAATATGCCACAAGCAGCAAAAGCCAAAAAAGAGGTTGAAGAAAAAGAAGTAAAACCCAAACGTACGCTCTCAGAAGAACAGTTAGCAAAGCTAAAAATTGCACGGGAAAAAGCTCTGCAAGTTAAGAAGGCAATGAAACAAAAAACAGACGAATCAAAAATAAAACATTATGAGGAGAAGATAATGAAAATAAAAGATAAAAAAAAAGATGATAAAGGAGTTGAGGAAGATATTGAAGATTTAAATATTATAGAGGAAGATGAAGAAGAAGAAGAAGTAGAGCAAGAAGAAGTCGTAGAAAAAAAAGTAAAAAAAACAAGTAAAAAACCAAAAAAGCCAGTAGTGATTATGGACGATTCAGAATCATCATCAGATGATGATTCAAATGTTATTTACATCAAGAAGAAAAGTAATAAATCCAAGAGAAAGCCACTAATTCCTGAGTTGCCACCTCAGCCACCTCAGCCACAACCACAGCAGCCACAGGTCTATCTACCACCACCAATAATAAGACAACAACAACAAAATCCATTCCACCGTTATCACTTTAATCAAAATTACATGAATTAATATTTTTTATCTTATATTATAAAAAATGGTTCAGTGTCCCATTGATTGTATTCGTTCCGGGTGTCCGGATAAAGATTTTCTGGAGAAACACTCTGAGTGGCTTTTGACAATAATAGGTTTATTCACAGCATGTGTTGGCAGTGTTTTAACATTTATGTTAAAAAGCCGATGCAAAAGGATCAAATGCTTTGGTTTTGCGTGTGACCGTAACCCAATAGAATTAAATGCTGGTCAAATCAATGTACAATCAGCATAAATTGTTTTGTATTATATATAATATTCCATTTAATATATATAATGCCAAGAAATCACTTAACAAATTTTGATGAAAAAAATAAGAAGTGTGGGAATACATATTCAGAGCAATTACGATCAGCTACTTGCTTGTTACAGAACAAACCTTTCCAGCCACATGGCAAATCTATAATAAAATCAACAAATAATAATAATACAAAATTTAAACAAACACAAACAAATACACAAAGTAATACTAATTTTTTATTTCAACCACAACACGTATTAGACCATAAATTTGAAGATAATTTAGTATCTATAATAAATAGTAATACTACAACATCTGAGGTATTTAATTATATGTTTAATGAAGATAGACTAAACGGCGGATCTTATAAAAATGAAGATGAAGATGAAAATAACTTTACAAATATTAGACCCGGGAAATCAATAGGTCACACAGTAGCTTCACGTGCAAGCAATCCGATCAAAGCGACTATCAAAGAACTCCCACCACAAGCAAAACTATACGCCGAACTAGTCAAGGTATCATCCATTTTCGATAAAAATGGTTTAGAAGCAGCAAAAGAACGTATAAGAAATACAGGTTACGAAATTAACGAAAGTATTAGCACAGTAGATTATGTAGCTGCAAAAAATATTAGAACAGGAAAATATGTTATTGCTTTTAGAGGTACAAATCCTACAGGCAAAATAAAAACTGGGTTGTTAAAAGGCGTAAACGAGCCTGTTATGTGGCCGGCTATTCTAGCAGGGCAAGAGCAGCACTTCGATCAACACAAGATTGAGGATATAGTAAAGCGCGTAACACGAGAAATACCGATAGATAGCATAGAACATGTAACAGGATACAGTATGGGAGCAGCTAAAGCCCACGTATTTGCAGATTTGATTGGAAAGCCATCAACTCATTTCAACCCTTTTTGGGGAAAGAAGGCTTACGATAGCTCAAGTCACCAGAATCCTCATATAAAACATACAGCATACAGAACTACAGAAGATATAGCAAGTTTCTTAGGCTTATTGCAACGTAAAATGAGACCCGGTAACATAGCTATGCATAGCATAGACCCTATTAGGCGGTTTGCAACCGAGCACCCCAAACCAAAAGGATCAATATTAGATCAAGGCAAAAATTTAACGAAACATGGAATTGGATGGTTATCTGGGTTGGAAGATCACAATTTAGAACACTTCACAGCTGATGGAGATAGAGCTAGTGGAATTGCTGAGATAAACGATAGAATCAACGCAAAAGTTAAACAATTTGAAGAGAATACCGAATATGCAACTGATGCAGAAAAAGATAATGCAAAACGTGCTTTGTTAAAAGATGTAGAAAATGATATGAAATTATTGAATCAAGAAGTTAAGATTAAAGTAAATCCTATGACACAGGTATTAAAAGGATTACATCCAGTAAACCTCGGTGCAGGAGTAGTTGGCTCAATAGCCGGGCAAGAAGTAATGGATATTTTTACGAATGCTACAGGAATTGAATTAGATTCTCATCTTGAAACAGTTGCTGGTGGTGCAATGGGTGGTGCTGGTACAGATTTTATATTAAACAGATTTTTAGGAGCTGCTTCAAATTTGAAAGGTGCGGTATTGTCAGGAGGTGTAGGTGCATTAAGTCAGCAATTAACTTCCGAAGGAACTAAAAGTGCATTACTAAGTATGGGAGCCTCAGAAGATGTAGCAGATATTATTGGCGAAACAACAGGGGGTGCAGTAGGAGGTGCAACTAGTGTAGTTATACCTGCTGTATTAGCGCGAGGGGCTGGTCTTTTAGCTGGAGAAGGAGCAGCTGTAGCTGTAGGTGCAGAAGCTGGATCTGTAATTCCTGGATTCGGAACAGCAGTTGGGGCAGCTGTAGGTGGTGTAATAGCAGGATCTATGGCATTGAGTAAAGCGTTGAGTCCTCATAATGATTATATGATAAGACCACACACTCATGAGCAAACAGATTATACTATAGGAAGAATGAAGGAAATTCAAGATATATTAGATGAATTTAATAGTATGGGTGCGGAACATGACTATACTCCGGAAAAAATTAAGGAAACAGAAGATAGAATTACAGCAATTGTAAGAAGGGAAGCCAGGCAAAATAATTGGGGTAGAGGTTATCAGTCTTATACAGCCCATTTAAACAAAGTTCCACGAGGCTATTATAATCAAGCCAAAGCTCAAAATGGAGCTGTATTACATGCAGATTACTCAAATATCCAAAACAGAGAACATCAAATACACGACGCCTTGCAATTAGACTATATCCAACAAGATGCAGAAATCCAACAATTATTACAAGATTATAGAGAATCTGGTTCTTCAACTGATTTAGCAGCAAGAATTCATGAGCTACAAAGACAACATATAGAAGAAGATCAAGCTATTAGAGAAGCAGTAGGAGATCCACAAGGGTCATTCGTACTAAGAACTATAAACGCAGACGCAACTATAAAAAGCTTACTTGCATCAGGAAATATTGCTGGTGTAAATAACCGCATTAGAGAAATATTCAACGAACAAGCAGATCACAACAGCAATTTTGGCGAGGCTGTAAGATTTGGTGACCCCACAGTTCCTCAACTAAGTGCAGATGGAAATGTAATTTACCAGTCTTTAAATGACCCACCACCTAGCACAGAAGACCCACCGCCAAGCATAGAAGAAAATACTGATGATGGTGAAAATAATAATGGTTAATAATATATATGGATGCATCTAATAACACAATCACAAAAAAGAAAATCAAAGGATTTAAAACTATAGTGCCACCCAAATCTGCCTTTACGATAGAAACAGCTGAAGACTATCCGAAGCTTCATACTTTATGTATTGCTTCTGGAAAAAGAGGCGGTGGTAAATCGGTAGCAATAGCTAATTTCATCAAAAGGAGTAAGGATGCAGGTTATTATGATCGTGTGTTTCTGATAACACCAACTTATTATAGTAACAAATCAATATGGGATATAGCCGAAATAGATGAACCAGATGTATATGAGCCAACTTTACATGTGCTAAAAGAAATTGTTGCTTTGGTGGATGCTGAACGGGAAGAATGGGATGTATTTCTTCAAGAGAAAGAAATGTACAAAGAATTTAAGAAAGACATCAAACGTCGCCCAATTACGGAAATAGAACCAGAAGTCTTATTAGAGTATCAGGATTTAGGGTTTTTTGATGGTCCACCAGAGTGGAAATACAAAAAGGAAGTTCCTCCTAGACTTGGTTTAATAATTGATGATACACTTGGTACACCGTTAATGGCAAAACCGTCTGCAGGATTGCTTAACCTTTGTGTGAAACATAGACATTTGGCGAAAGGTTTAGGTATTTCTATATTTATGCTTGTGCAATCATATTGTTGTGCTCAAGGCGGTTTAAACAGGGCAATCAGGGAAAATACAACCATGCTGTTACTTTTTAAAATCAATCAAGATGCACAATTAAAGAAGATTTACGAAGAAAGTGATTTACCCATGGATTATGAGCAATTCATAGAAATGTGCAAATATTGTCATAGTAAGCCTTTTAACTTCTTGCTTATGGATTTTGCACCAAAGGATAAAACCAAAAGATTTAGAAGCGGATGGGACGAATATATTTTACCAAATGGACTTAAAGAGTAAGACTAATTACTCTCTGAATTATATTATTCTTTAACTATATAAATGAGAACAGGTGTATTATCCGATGAAGCAGTTATGAAGAGTTGTGCTGAATTCTTCCCAGTTCCTATGAATGCAAGTAAAGTCTTAATGCATAACATAAACAACACTTCTGGATTACAATTTAGGGAAAGCAAGTATTCACAAATGCCACCGAGACCAGAAAACTTTTATACTATGTCTAACAACATGGCAAATAATATTGATCCAACCAACAAACAGGCAGTAATTAATAGGTTATCACAAGCATACGTTAATGAAATGAAGAATGATAATGATGATGAAATTGAAAACGGCAACGGCAACGGCAATGGCTACCAAACAGACTCTACCGCCTCAAATGGCAACGGCAACGGCAACGGCAACGGCAACGGCAACGGCAACGGCTACGACACAGACTCTACCGCAGCAGATGTTGAAGGCTCTCCAAGTAACAGTTCAAATTATGGAATACCTAGTCAATATCAAATATTAACACCTAATGACCCTCGTCGGACTAACCTAGGCGGCGGCGATACACCAGACGATGATGAGGTGTTGTTAGTAACTCCTGAGGACAGGGAAAGGGCTAAAAAACAAAAAGAAGAATTTGAACAAGCACTTCAGGAAGGAAAAGCACTTCGGGAAGCACGTGCAAAAGCAGATAGAGGTGGACCAAGTAGTACTAACGAGCCGTATCTTGGTGATTATACAGGACCAAGAGTACCATTGGGTACAGGCACAATTTTAGGAGATAATCCATCTCGACCGAAATTGTCTTTGGATTCCGCATTTAAAGAAGAAATGGCACGTCGAAAAGCAATTCAACAAGCAATTGAAGAAGGAAAAGGACTCGTTCCCCGTCAATCTTTATAAATTGACGCGTAAATAGTTTTAGATAATAATATTCACTAATATATATAATGTCCTTAGCAGTTGATGAGGCAATTCCTCGCCATCAGCCAGATAATCCATTCAACTATAGCAAAGTGCAACTTGCAACAAGAAAAAAAGCATTAATTGATATGAAGAAAGATTACCCAAATATACCAGATGGCTGGTTGGAAATGGCATATGACTTTCATGAAAACAAAGCAAAAGAAGAAATAGAAGAAATAATAAACTCAGGTAAGTGGGAAAACAACGGGAAGTTTAGTAAAAACGACGGAGGCATCATTGAATGTGGAGAGATTCTTGAACCGTCTGACTTTTCTGGTAATATTAGTTAGTAACCATTTTATAACTTCTATATATTATATAATGGCTGAACACGTAGTGAATACATATAATCTTTTTGTTGATAGTTCAACAGGTAGAGATGCCAATTCTAAAGGGGACAGTTATCATCTTCATTTAGGAAATGCAGGTATCATTTGTGAAGCAGGTCAATATATTCGTTTGAACTTAAATAACTTTACCATGCATAAAACTTTTACTGATATTAATGCTAACAACTGTAAATTTACGGTGAGAACACAAAACGGGGTAGCAAATGGGGAATTAACAAAGCGTAACAATACCACATTAAATGCATTAGCTGATGATTTTGCTACTCAGCTGGGAACAGCAATCATATCCGCACAAGGCTTAGCTGGAGGAACTGCGGTGACTGTTAGTAATGTAACACCATCTTCAACAACTAGCTTAGGTGGTGATAGTGATCATATTATAAGTTTTACTTTAACTTTTAGCACAAATCACAATATTACTAGTGACGGAGATGCCATAGTTCAATTCTTTAGTAACGATGGAGAAACCTACGAAATATTAGGAGGTAATCGTATTGATGATCCAACAAATATTACCACAAATAGCATTTCAACTATTACTGTAGAATCTCAAACTGATATAAATGTGACATGTCTTTACCCAGCTCAACGTCACACTACGTCGTTTGTGTATTTACGAGTAGCTGGTGTGCCAAATACTAGTATTGAAAGTACAAGTTTAGCACACCCTGATGAAGATCATCGCACCGATACCGTAGATAGTGATATATTAGCTCGCATTCCTGTTGATGTAGAATACGCTAATTACGATGCTCAAAGTGGTAGAGAATATTTCATGAATGTAAAACAAAAGATTATTAGCAACTTAACGCTTCGCTTAACCGATGCTAAAAATCGTCCTTTAGGAAGAACTTTTGGATCACGGTCGGAAACCGCTTCTGGAACAGGTGATGCTCAATCCTCTTTAGGCAATTTAAGTTTTTCGGCGGTCATCAGAGTAGATGTAATCAAACAAAGAGAGATTAAGGAGTTAGTAACTGGACCTACACCTCATAGTACAGCCGCTCGTTTTGATAACTTACTCATTCAACCAAAATTTGGTCGCGATGGCTATGGTACAGGAGTGGGCAAATAAATATATTATAAAATGTTATTTAGACAATATTTAAATAACATCTTATTTCATAAAATAATGTCGTATTCTCCAAACTTGACTTACTTTCTTGATCGACTTCAAGGCTTTAGCACAAATATATTCCGTTTAGAAACTCAAGGTAGTGACAGCGCTACTGCTAACAAAATCATCAGATTCTCTCTTCCTTCTAATGCTCTTCTTAATATGAGAAGTTTTGCCCTTCATTTTAATGCCACTACAAACAATGGTAATGGTGCCAGACTTCCAGCAAAAATTGATACCTTAATAGAACGTGTAGAAGTTACAGCTGGTGGAATCCAATTATCTCAAGGTCTAAATATGTATAACGTTTTACGTCATGCTAAAGACGCTCTACTAGGTGATAAAACTAACTCTGTGTGTGGCCACCCAGATATTATAAGAACTATCTCTCCTGTTGATGGATTTGGTCATAATGGTTCTGCTGTTTTATCTGGTATTAGTGGAGAAAGCTACCCATCAACACATAAACAAGCTCAATTTATGATAGATCACTGGGAGGGTTTTTTAGGCACTTGCGAACCGAAAATATTAGATGCTGCTATATTACCAGACTTAGTAGTTTCTATTTATTTAGCAGATAATAATGTTTTAACTTCATCTGCTGGCATTGGTTTAGAAGGTGCTGGTGCTACTGACTTAACCGATGCTGGAGCTGGTGCTGCCACATATACATTAAAAAACATACATGCTACAATTGAATCAATTGGTTTAGCTGACAGCGTTTATGATAACATGGTTTCTTCCATGATTGCTCAAAAAGGTTATGTTGAAATACCATTCAAACAATATTTTTCCTTTACAAATACTCACGAAGGCTCTACTCGTTTCAGCGTTGCTACTCAATCTTTAGATCGTGTATGGGTTGCTTTCAGAGACAAAAACTATGCTGTTCAAGCGGCACCAATCCGTGTAAAAGGTTACATCAACAATGCTAATACAACAGGTGAATATTTAGGTATGTTAGATACAGGTAGAGAAAAATACGTAGGTTCTTATTACAACTTTAAAGAACCAGCCACTAATTCAAAAAACACTTACCAGCTTCAGTTAAATGGAGCTTATTATCCACAATTTGCTGCAACCGCTGAAGAAATGTACTCTATTTCAAAACATAGCATGTTAGGCTCGTACAAAGAGTCGACCAAATCGCTCCAGCAATACAAAAATAACTATTTTGTAATGTGTGCACGACTCAACATGCCAGAATCTGAATTTTCCAGAACCTTATCAGGCCTTGATACCAGATCAGTTTCTTTAAATGGTTATTTAAACACTTTCAATACCAATGGCAGCAGCAATGTAGTAATATTCTGTGAAACTACTAGCACTCTCCGCTGTGGAGCCGGAAGAATGATTGAGATTGTAAGCTGAGCGCTTATTTGCAGACAAAAGTTTGGTGCTTCGTAGTTTTTTATAAAGGTATTTACAAATAATTAGCTAAATTAAAAATTATTTACTATAATATATATAGTTATGTCATTTGTACCTTTAATTTTCAATGGTTTAGAAGGTTTAACAGAAATTCATCCACATTCATTAATCCCATCAACTGGCTTTATTGCAAAAGCTGAAAGCAATCGTGACCCTTTTAATTATCAACCTTACAAAACTGCTCCCACGATGTTTAGTAAAAGTATTGACTACTCTACTCGTAGAGGTGTTTTGCAATGTAAAGGCTTAGGCCATACTGTTTTACGCAGACCACCTATACCAGCTACAAATGGAATGGTACCATCTAGTGGTATTGGTCGGCATCAAATGAAGGGTTTAGTGTATGATAGAAGCAAACCAATAGATGTTACGTTAATGCCACTCAGTTCATCTGTAGCAGCAGGTGTAAATAATAAACTAGGCCAACCAGCCTAAGAGTTAATTTATTAGCCATTTTTATATTTGTATCATGTATATAAATGGCTCCATTTAAAAGTTCATCGGCACATTTAACAGAAATAAAATATTCGAATACTATAAATGATGGAGACTTAAATGCTATTACTGGTGATGCCGTCTTTGATGCTCTATCTCCTATGTTTGCTCTTATTGTTGAAAATAATTCGGCGATAGCTGATAACTCAGCAGCAATTTCTACCAAATTAACAGCACCAAGTACAAATGGTGTTTACCCAGGCTATGTTTTAACCGCTGATGATGCACAAGTTTCCTCTTTTAGTTGGCAACAAATTCCCCCTCCAGCATTCCCAACTTCAATAACTACTTTTGATGACGTAACATATACAGCAAGTTCTTTGAACATAGGCGATTTGTTAAAATGGGATGGAACTGGATGGATTGCAGGTCCTCATAATCCTTATTTGACCGCCTCCCAATTGCCTACACAAACAAATGTCGCAGCCTCTCAATCAATTCCAGCTTTGTTTCACTTAACAGACACAAATTTTACAAATCTACAAAATGACGATGTAATAAAATACGATAGTTCCACGTCGAAATGGATTAATCAAACGAATTCAAGTCTTGCATCGGCAAACAATGGTAATATAGAATTGAATGCTGATGGTACAGGTGATGTTATTTTTAAAGGTAACACTACACGAGGATCGGGGTCATTCAAATTAAACTGTGAAAATAATTCTCATGGTATAACAATAAAAGGCCCACCACATTCTGCAGCTGCGAGTTACACACTAACTTTACCAAATAATGACGGCGATGTGGATCAAGTTTTAAAAACAGATGGTGCTGGAATGTTAAGTTGGGTAAATCAAAGTAGCGGAGGTGCATCTCTACCTGTTCAGTCTGGTAATGATAAAAAGTTCTTAACGACAGATGGTACAAATGCGTCATGGGGGAATACTTTTCATGAATTGGTATCACATAGTACTTTATCTTCAACAACAACAACTGTATTAGATGGTACAACAACACAACACCAATTGATTCAGAAATCTGGCACTAAAATCGGATACAGTGCTAAGATATCTAACGACTCTGAGTATATATTTGATCTCGAGGAAACTACTTCATCTCCTAAAATAAATATCTATAAGCAATATGGGACAGCAACACCTAAAAAATATGGCACCGTGGCAGGTAACGACGGTGCACCACATCAGACAATTACCTGGAGCGGTTCACCGGCTTTAATGCAGAATGTACAGAATAGTGCAATTGATATCAATGCAGACGGAACGTCTTTAGTTCTAATATATTTTAATAGTTCTAGTAGTCCAGGCAAGTATTATGGGGTCGTCTACTATTATGATTCTTCATCTGGATTTTGGGATTTGACCACTGAAAGTGCAACGGGGCCAACACTTTTAGGCGACTTTGGGAACTCGCCCGGCCTAGTAGTCCAAAACTCCTATAATAAATTTTTAAGTGAGGATGGTACGAAAATGGCCCTTATCCTGGAAAACGGTGGATCTTCTTACTCAAATGGCTTCGTAGCACTATACACAATTACTGGTACGGGAGCAAGCACGAAGATCAATACCAGTGGATCATCTGGATCACGTGCACTAATCAACATTCCTGCGCCTCAAATCAACAATAGTCAAGTCGTTCTTGGTTTTGGGCATTATGGCAATATTGCAGACAATGGTTACGTTGTCTGTACTGGTTTGTATTGGGGTTCTGGCAGTCAGACGCATTATGGACAGGTGTGGTTGTTCAAAGCAGACTTCTCTAACAATACGTATTCCCAGGTGTGGACCAAGGAAAATCCATTGACCCAATCGTCTGCGAACGATTATTTTGGTTATGTTGCATACGTTGATAACTCGTACATCATGGTTGCGGCACGTACTCAGGATAATCCCGAGAGCGGAACGAACGACGTAGGTGCCATGTATATTTGGGACTACACAGCCACGCAAACAGGATCTTATCCGGCTCCAACGTTGATTATAAATTCCGGTAGCACTACCTATGAAGAAACTGCGGTCAGCTTCTATGCTGGAACTACCAGTGAGTCGTATCTTGGTACTGGAAACTATAATACAGCAAAAATCAAGAAGGTTGGTACAGTTTTGTATGTGTTCACTGGCCACTCCTCTGTAAATAGTGGTCAAGGTCAGGTTCGTATTTGGAAGTACGATACTGTAAATGGTTTAAGTAATGACATTTGGGATAACATAGAAACTATCAGTGGCACGATAGCTAATGGTAGTATGGGACACAACATACAACTTGCAGACGACCTGTTGCTACTTGCCCAGGGTAACCCAACCACTACCGCGGGTAGTCAATCAATTATTACCCGCACTTTTGACAGCACCAACACCATAGTTACAACTGGTTCTGTAGGTAAAATCACGGGAGACACTAAGATCGTTGGTGATTTGGAAGTTACAGGAACTTTGACGGGCGGAATGCAATTTGCACAGTTTACGAATTCCGCTCTAATGACAACCGCTATAACTTATGCTGGTAACCCAGCTACAAACCACGATGATGCTGCAAGTATTTTGCTTAGATTTGACACTACTGAATGCTCCAATCCAGCTAATTTTATAACAAACGACAATTACGATATTATAGCTGGTGCACATGGCAGCGAATTCATCATAAAAACTGGAGGTAAATACTTAGTCTCAGCGAGTATAAAGGCGAACCACTCATATAACCAAGGCCAAAATTTAGAGGTGTATTTAAAACAATCAAATTGGGATGGCAGTGTTACTAAATCAAGGACAGTCGGCGAGGTAAATTTTTGGCCTCACGCACAGACTGTAAGTGCAAGTTACGGAAGTTTTATGGCGTTTACTGACCATTCTATGAGTAACTCCATTATCTTTGATTTTGCATCAGATGATAGACTCAAAATGTATGTAAGATTCGGTGCTGTACACGAAGGCACGGTAAACCAGCTGGGACCAGCCTACCCTCACCCTCGGAATCTTAGAATTAACCCAAATGACGCCAATTTGAATTTTGTATACTTATCGCCGTAGGTTGAGCATTTATGAGATTCGTTAGCAAATATATTTTTCTTCAAATAATATAGCAGTCATGACAAATAAGGTAAAAACAGTTTACGAAAACTATGATGGTATAGAATTAGCCGAATGGCTTCGTAAAGAAACTAATCGCCGTAGTCTAGATAATAAACGCATCTTATATTGTGTACGAGCAAATATGGATCAATCATTAATAAAATTTGGAATTGGTGGTGTGGAACACGGTGGAACATCCGCATTTGGGCGATTATTACAATATGTAAATTACTATGGTGAAAGTGGCGAATTTGATTGTAAAGGCATAAAGCTATTTTTAATCATGGCTAACGAGTATAATCCGAATGTGGAAGGTAAAAATTCGGCTATCTTTAGAAAAGAACGATTTTTAAAAACTCAATTGAAAGGTGATACAATGTCGGGACGCGGATCTGAACGCGTGGTCACAAACATAAGAAAGTTGTTTGGACTAATCAAACAATCTAGTAATAAGACAGATGAAGACATAGAAACAGAGCGGCGAAAAACTGAACGGTTAGAACAATCTAATATTACTTCAACCGATCAAGTCATGAGAGTATCAGCTCATGTAACACCTAAGTCTGGTAAGGGCAAATCCTTATTTAGAGTACACTGGTCACGACCTTACATACTAACGGAACGAGTTAGAGACAAAGATGGTAGGCTAGTAACCAAGGAA
>Ga0181401_1000812_pt1 | contig 12698 bp, 26 predicted proteins | sample 24SPOviralmetaG_FD_130130 | JGI IMG/M metagenome (GOLD analysis project Ga0181401, IMG submission 130130) | Marine viral communities from the oligotrophic San Pedro Time Series (SPOT) site, San Pedro Channel, CA, USA - 24 SPOT_SRF_2011-07-20 | ecosystem: Environmental > Aquatic > Marine > Strait...
AACATTGGGGCTTGAGTGTGTCATACGTCCTGTTACTGCGCCGTTGGCGTTGACATAACCATGCACTCTACCGTCGTCTCGAACCGCGTCCAGCCAGCTTTGTATCTGCGCAATGCGCTTCTGTACCATAAGGTACTCACCAATAAGCTCCGCTTCCGGTATACCCTTCACCTTATTAAGAACGCTCTCATCAACGATTGGCTGTCCTTTCTCTGTGAAGGTCTCTGGTTTCCATCCGAAGTATTGTAGGTAACGACCTATCTGTTGTCGTGAGCCTAAGTTAAACTCTGGATAATCCAGTCTGCTAAATGGTGCTACTGCTGTCGTCCACTGTTCCCCTAAGAACTTCAAGCCCACTACTGAGTGGCTTCCGTCCTTCTTAACCTTTGGTGTTATCTCCTTAATGAATGTCGGTAGTGGTTTAAACTTCTCGTGTACCCTGTCCTCTAGGTCAAACTTCTTCTCCTTCAACTCAGCCAAAAGTACAAACGCTTTCTCTTGGTCTACCAACCAGCCGCTTTTAATTTGCTGGCTAATAATCCCTTGTACTTGACCTTCAAGCATAAGGCTCTTATCTCCAAAGCCAGTAAGTTGTTGAAGTAGTCTCTGGTACACAAGTTCATTAACTCTAACGTCTTGCTTACAATACTCCACCATATCCTGAGAAAAATTATCCCAATCATAGTGTTCTCCTTTCGGTTGATTTAGTAACTGACCCCAGTTCTCCAATGAGTGACCGCCTTGTCGTGATGGCTCTGTCAGTCTGGACATGACTAATGTGTCAGTAACTTTACACTTGCTGAAGTCTACGCCCAACAGCTGTTCCAAAACTGGAATATCGTAGCCAATGATGTTGTGACCAATGACCTCTAGCTCGTCCTGCTCCTTAATCCAGTCCTTGAAACAAAGTAGGCTGTCTCCTGACCACTCTACGTACTCCTTAGTGTCCCTCTCGTAAGCGATGATGCACCATACCTTGTCAGGGTCTAGGCCGTTCGCTTCGATGTCAAAGACTATCTGCTTCATTAGGACTCCTGCTGTTTCCTGTCTCTATAATCACACCAACCATTAATGGAATCAAAAACTTCCTCAATGCTGTTGTAACCTGAGTACCACTTACAATGTGCTTTGTGTCTAGGTGTCCACTTCATTGTATGAGGTGAAATAAAGAAGTAACACTTCCTATGGTGGAAACATATCTGACCTGCACCGTATGGATATATTTTCTTCTTTCCTAGTCTCTTTAACTCATTTATTGCTTCCTCTATCATTACAGGGTCTGCAATGTCTGTCTCTGTTACCTGATACTGACTGACTCTATTAACCATGTTAGAACTCCACGTTATCCTCTGTGGGACAAGCTGTCTCAATCATACGGCCTGAGTCCTTATCGTAATACAAGTAACAAGCCGCCCCTGTGAGTCCAACAAACCGATTCTTCAGGACTCTTACGCACGTAGTGTTGCGTGTGTCCGGGTCTGCGTGTTGCTGGTCTCGCTCTAGTCCAATCACCATATCACTTAACTGTGCGATGGCTGCTGAACCCCGTAGCTCTCCTAAGCTAATCTTACCTCCGTCCTCGTGCGCCTTCTGCCCTGATGGTCGCCGTAGGTGTGACACCAAGAATAACCCGACTCCTGTCTCCTGCACTATCTTCCTTAGGTTGGTCATAATGCTGTCGATTGCCTTACGCTCGTCTCCCTGCGCTTGGTCACTGACTACAATACTAAGGTGGTCAAGGATAATCCATTTGCAGTCCAAGCCTTTAGCCATGTACCTGATGCGTCCCAACAGGTCGTCCTCACTGGTACTTCCGAAGTGGTCGAGTAAGTGTATCCTGTCTAACCCGAATGTCTTCTCCCAGTAACCACGTTCCTCACCTTCTACCAGAGAGTTCCTAACGTCCGGTAGATGTAACTGCTTGTTAGCCTCGATGGACATAATGCCCAGCGTAGTCTTGGGTACGTCCTCCTCTAGCGCCAAGATACCGATATTGTCCTCGGTGTTCTTCAACAGGTAATGCTCTAGCTCTCGCATAATCTGAGACTTACCCATGCCCGACCCTGACGTTATCGTGACCAGCTCCCTTGGCCTGAATCCGTGGGTGTACTCATTCAAGCACTGCCAAGGATACGGTATGGACTTGATGTCCTTCTGCTCCTGCAACATATCCCAAGTGTCCATACCTGAGACAATCCCGTCCGGCCTATAGGCTTTAGCGTCCCACCATGCTCTAGTGAACTCCTGTATCTTCTTAGCCTTGAGCATATCCCCTGCGTCCTTCAAGGATAGTACGACGTTCTTTGCCTTGTTGGGGGTGAACAATCCTAGTACCGACTGTGCCGCCTCCTGTCCTGCCTTGTCATTGTCGAAACATATCACTACGTTCTCAAATGACTCTAGCCATTCCAAGTTGGCCTTGATGTCCTTGGCTGCTCCTGCTGCCCCTGAGCGGATAGACACTACCGGCCACTTGCCGTCGAACATCTCACTGACTGCTAGTGCGTCTGCCTCTCCCTCGGTGATGGTAATGTACTTACCGCCTTCCCTGAATGCTTGCTGACCGAACAAGCCTACGTTATCGAAGTTCCCTGTCGCGTAGAATCCCTTGGTCTCTACCTGTCTAACCTTCGTCCCTGTAGGCTTCCTGCTGTCCTTATCATAGTACGGGTAGTGATGCTTGACAATTTGTCCCGCTGGTGAGAACTCCACAGTAACGCCGAACTTCTGCGCTATGCTCTGTGAGATTCTGCGGTCGGGGATTGCCGCTATTACTCCTGTCATCTCAAATGCCTTTGTTGTCTGTGTACGTGGTGCAAAGTCTGACGGGGCAGTTCCGTTGCCCCTCTCGTAATACCCGCAACCGCTACTGAAGCAGTGTGCGTGTCCGTCAGAGTACCTTGCTAAGTTATTGCTTGAGCCACACTTGGGGCATGACTCATGCTTTAGGAAGGTAGACTTATCCATAGTTAAAAGTCCGCTACCTCTTCCTGCTCTGCGACCTCTAAGACCTTCACCTTGTTAAGGTAGGTGGACGTTCCGTGTACCGGGTGTGGAGACCCTTCCTGCCATAGGATACGTACTTTGGAGCCTCGGGGGACTCGACCCGCAAAGGGTGTACCATCGGCGTTTAGGACACCTACCTCAAACTTACTGGCAAACTTACGCTGCTTGGTTCCTTCGTACTCACGTAGTTTTACACCTGCTGCATCTAATGACTCGGCGTCCGCCTCATCTAAAGACAACACCAAAGAGAACTTACCAGTGGATTGACCATTGTACATCTCATGCTCGGTCAGGTTCTCAAATGCTACTGTTCCTTCCAATACTTGTGCTGACATATCAATTACCTTTTGTTGTTAAATTAAATTACCTACTTAAGTATACCTTAGTTAGTTGCTTTTAGTTTATTATAAAAGAACATAACATAAGAATATTATAACATTAATTGTTGCTCACGTCAAACCCTAATTCCTCCAATGTCTCATTTATTGTTTGGTCGAGTATTCCAGTCTCATTTAGGATTGCTTTATTGCTCTCTACCATACAACTAAAGCATAAATCTAAATGTTCCCCTTCCGTGTTATAGTCCATGCGCTTACATTCAGTCTCCGTCAGGATAGTGTCGCACGCTTTACATCTACTCATTTTGTATGCACTCCTATAGTGTCATAGTGTATCTTTTCAAACTCCTCCTTGGGAGTAGTGTACAGGTCGTGGCGTATGTGCTGTCTAGCTGCCTGCTGCATGTCTGCTACTGTCATAGCGTAGAATAAGTACTCCTCAACCTCAGTAATGCGTACGTGGTCTTCCTTACTTACCCAGTCGCTCTGTTCATATCCAATCAACTGCTCTTTAATCTTGCTCATTGTCCCAATGCTCCATAGTTTCTTTAATGCCCCAACAGAGGCACAGAATCAAACCCAAATAAAATAACGTCTCAACAATAATCATTCTTCCTCAGCCTCCGTCCATACGTTCCCTAGTGTAACAATAAAGAAGGGCACTAGCAAGACCAACCCATCAAAGGCCATCGTGCCTAACTCTCCGTCCTTAATTATCCACACCGGGCGGCTCTCTACGCTCTCTATGTCCAACCCTACGCCGAACCTAGGCTCTATGTTTAAAAACATTCCTGCCACATTAAACTGCATCTTGTATACTCCTGCTCTCGTCTATTCTCTCTTTAACAAATAGTCCATCGACCATCTGCCCTCGTCTATCTTTAATGTCGTTATACGCTACACTCATACACTCTGACAGGCTCAATTGATTACGCTCACACATATTAATTAACACGACAATAATATCCCCTACATCGTCGCTGATGTCCTGACTGTTCATTATATTGAGGCGTAACTCTTCGACCTCTTCCAGTAGTTTTTCAAACTGTTGGTGGTCGCTACTCCCCTCGATTAGGTTTCGCGCCTCGTGCCATGCAATAATTTTGCTTTCTAAGTCCTGCATTAATTATCCTCCGTTCTATAGTTTACCTGCTCTTTAATATCGTTTATCACTAGCTGTAATTCCGTTAGGCTTTGCCCTAGCTCCTCTATGGTTTCAGCTAGTAAGTCGTTCTCTGTGGTGTTATCTGTAATCATAGCTTCTTCACCTTCTCATAGTATTTTAATTCGTTGTGTAAGTGTTCCAAGGCGTACAGGTCGTCCTCGTCCGGCTCAAAGTTCTTATCTCTGAATAGCACCTCGGTCATCATGGTAACTTCTAGCATCATAGCCCCGAACTTATCCCGAACTTCCCCTACATCTACGTCCGTATCTACGCCGTTAAAATAAGTATCTTTCGCGTCCTCTTCGCTTACTCTGCATCTGTTAGTCATTATAAAGCCCTCAATAGTTGGTTAAAATGCTTTTGATTGTCCAAACGTAAACGCTCCAGACGCTCGACCAGTCTCTCAATTTGCCAATGAAATATTCGTGACTCTGTAAAAACAATCTCCGTTACTAATTTGTCGTGCTGTTTCTTAAACTCTGTATAACTCATGCTGTAAAACCTCATATAATCAATTCTAAGACATTATAAGGGGCTACCCTATGCAACCCCACCTGTTACCGTTAAAAGCCGTTAAATCGTCATTAAGACAATCAACACTTTATAGCCTATGGGCAATGTAAATGCTGCCAAGCCTGCTATTATTGACCACCCCGTTACACTGGTGGCCAGATTCAAACGCGCCTCCCGACGCGCCGCCTGTTGTAATTGTTTACGTTTTGCATTATTCACGCTGTCACCTCTCTCTGTACCGCTTCAGCGCCCGCACTGTAAGCTCGAATAAAATTCATAGTTTCACGGGCTGTACCCCTGTAATATTGGACGTCTGACTGCCCGCCGCCGCTGTTGATTAACTTAACCAAGCGATACCCGCCATAAGCACAGTCTAACTGATAGGAACCGACCGCACCATCTTCGACGTTGAACTGCTTGTTTAACCACTCAATCTGTGCGTATAAATCTTTCTTAGTTACTCTGTCCATTTTAATCACCTTTGTTTAAGTTGTGTTAGTTGTTTTGAGTATACCGGCTATTATATACACCGGCATAATTAATGCAACTAATTATTTGATTATTTCAACGTCGTAGAAGTATTGGCCGACTGACGTATATTTTTTAGTTATCAATTTATCATGCGCGAACTGGTGGCCTTTCGTAGATAGGAACGGAACGAAGCTGTCATGTTCAATGTCGTACTTCTCCGGGTAAACTTCCGCAATTGTTAGTATGAATATATGCCCGTCTCCGTTCATTCGGTCGCCGTGTAGTTTGATTGTATCGCCTGCTTTGTAGTCTCTCATTTTGTCACCTCTTTTGGTTTGCCCCTTGCGGGGCGTTTGGTTTAGGCCAGTACAAAGTCAACGGCGCGGATTAGGTAGCTATTGTTCCCGTTCATAGCCTGTAGGAACAATACCCCGTTTTTATTGGTCACTTCATAACCGCTGGGGATTTTAGTTACTATCAGACCAGCGTTTCTAAAGTCTTTTAGTACTGATTGAGTTACTTTCTTAGACCATATGCGGGTTGCTGTTGTGTGTCGCTTTTGAAACTTCTTCATAGTGTGTCACCTTTTGTTTGTGTGTTTGTTGTCTTGATGGGGTCATTATACAGCGTGACAATATACTGTCAACATCTTTTTTATAGCAATTTGTTATATGCTTATAGCTTTTTGTTATAGGCTAAACTATAGAGAGGAACGGGTGAGCGCGAATATCACAGGTAAGACACAAAGTCAATATAATTTTTAGTTATAAGAATGCTATGGGTATATAACCGCAATAAGTAGCACCGCTACAGCCCAGGCGTGGCAAGGGATACAGCGATTTTCGACGTTCGCCTATCGACCTATGCCATGATATAGGTAGACGCTAAACGCCGTTAGACAGCAATTGTGGGCGTTTAAATGCTATGAATCATTTAGTTATAACCCATGCAATCTATATGCTAATTGGGTATAGAATATATGTGGACAGTAGTATACAGGATGTGCTAGGCATCCAATAGGTATCCTATAGCACACTCACACTCGCCCCTTGTGGATAACTTGTGTCTGCCTGTGGATAACTCTGCCCCTGTGGATTACCTGTGGATAACTTTTGCAGGGGCCGGGGGGTGCTGGCGTGCTGCGGTATTGTTACGGTAACCCCCTAGATACAAAAAAGTAGCTATTTGGAAAAAGGACAATAAGTGTTACCATAAGTAACATAAAAGGCAATAACCATAAGTATACATAAGTAAGCCTAAGTCATTGATTTTATTGGGGTTCGGCGGGTACGTAGGGAGACAACAGAATATCCTTTAATGTTGATAGGTAAATTAGTTAAAATAAAGCTTGACAAAGCTAAAGAAATATGTTATAATAGTACTATAGTATAGATTAGTTTAATTTAGTTTGTTGTTTTGTTACTAACTAAAGAATATAAACAAAGTATAAACCTAACGAGGTCTAAGGTATACTAAAGTATACTTAGGTAACCTAAGGAGAGATTTTTTGTCTACCGAAAATAAAAAAGACGGCGTCACTAAGAAACGTAGAGGTCGTCCACCCAAGTCTGAGGTTGTCTCACGCAAGCGGGGAACCGTTGGCACGAGGGGTCGCCCAAAGGGTGACGCAGCGATAATCAATGAATACAAGTCAAGGATGCTAACGTCCCCTAAGTCAGCGAGGGTGTTAGAGTCTATCTTTGATGCAGCGTTAGACGATGACCATAAGAATCAGGCAGCCGCATGGAAGCTAGTAATGGATAGAGTCTTACCAGCCAGCTACTTTGAAAAGGATAAAGCTGGAGGAGCCAAGGGTGGTATTAATATATCAATCACTGGTGTCGGGGGTGAGACTACTGTTATCTCTGAGAATACAGAACAACAAGACAATGAAGCTATTGATGGAGAGTTCACCGATGTATAACCCTAAGTACTTTGCCTTGAGTGAGTTCAACTGTCAAGAAACAAATGAAAATGAAATGAAACCAGAGTTTTTAGAGAGACTCGACCTACTGCGAGAAGCCTGTGGTTTTCCCTTTGTGATTACTAGTGGCTATCGTAGCCCTAACCACACTATTGAGAGAGCAAAGAGGAAACCCGGAACACATGCCCAAGGTATTGCAGCGGACATCAGAGCTATTAGCGGAAAAGAAAAGTACAAGATTATTGAACAGGCAATCGCCCTTGGGTTTGCTGGCATTGGAGTGGCTGGTACATTTATCCATGTGGACGACAGGGCTAGTGGTGATTCTAACGCTACACCCGTAATGTGGACTTACTAACTTGACTGACCTCAATATTTCTCTATTACCTTGGCAACAGCAGGTGTGGGCGGACAATAAGCGCTTTCAGGTTGTCGCTGCGGGTCGTCGTACAGGTAAGTCTCGCTACGCTGCTTGGAAGTTAATTGTTAAAGGGTTGGAAGCAAAACGTGGACAGGTGTTCTATGTTGCCCCTACACAGGGTCAGGCTAGGGACATTATGTGGCAGGCTTTGTTGGAGGTTGGTCATCCAGTTATTAGTTCCAGCCATGTAAACAACCTACAGATAAAGCTAGTCAACGGTATTACCATCGCCCTGAAGGGTGCTGATAGGCCAGAGACTATGCGTGGTGTCAGCCTCTACTACCTCGTAATGGATGAGTATGCCGATATGAAGCCGGAGGTCTGGGAACAAATCCTAAGACCTGCCTTGGCGGATTTGAAGGGTGATGCGTTGTTTATTGGTACGCCTATGGGTCGTAACCACTTCTATGACCTGCATCAGTACGCTAGTATTGCGGAGGATGATGACTGGCAGGGTTACCACTTTACAAGCTATGATAATCCCTTGCTGGACAACGCAGAGATTGAGGCAGCTAAGAAGTCGATGTCAGCCTTCTCCTTCCGACAGGAGTTCATGGCGTCCTTCGAGGCAGCGGGTGGTGAACTCTTTAAGGAGGAACACGTTAAGTTCTCCGAGGAAGAACCGGAGGACGGACAGTTTTATATTGCAGTTGACTTGGCAGGATTTGCGGATGTTGAAAAAGCAACAACTAAAACCAAACGACTTGACCAAACGTCAATTGCTGTGGTTAAAGCAAACACTGAAGGCTGGTGGGTTGCTAATATCATACATGGGCGCTGGGGCGTCGAAAAGACCGCCAGAAAAATCTTTGAGGCAGTCCGAGACTATCAACCAGCAGCCGTAGGGATTGAGAAAGGGGCATTGAAGAATGCTGTCTATCCCTACCTAAACGACTTAATGAAGAAAAACCAAAGGTTCTTCCGCGTAGAGGAGCTAACCCACGGCAACAAACGTAAGGTAGACCGTATTGTATGGGCGTTGCAGGGTAGATTTGAACACGGTAACCTTGTACTTAACAAAGGGGAGTGGAACACTGAGTTCCTAGATGAGCTATTTCAGTTCCCCAACAAGTTAGTACATGACGATTTAATTGACTCATTGGCTTATATAGACCAGTTAGCACAGATAGCCTATGCTGTTGACTTTGAGGAAGACGAATATGAATTTACTGACTACTATTCAGGATATTAAACTATGTTAGACAAAGAACAGTTCCAACTAGAACGCTTAGAAGACTGGGTAGAATCAAAATGCACCGACTGGCGTGACCATTTCGAGGCTAATTACTCCCAAAAGTTTGATGAATACTACCGCCTGTGGCGTGGTCAGTGGTCTTCAGAGGATAAAACACGACAATCAGAGCGTTCCAAGATTATTTCCCCTGCACTACAGCAGGCTGTGGAGTCTTCCGTAGCGGAACTGGAGGAAGCTACCTTCGGTCGTGGTAAGTGGTTCGATATTACGGACGATGCAGGCGACACAGAGAAGATGGACATACAAGTCCTACGTACTGGCCTTGAATCAGACTTTAAACGTAACAAAATTCGTAAGAATGTAGCCGAGTGTCTTATTAATGCAGCCGTATTCGGCACAGGTATTGCTGAGATTGAACTCACTACCGAAAAGGAAATGAAACCAGCCACACAGCCTGTCATGGGCGGTGAATTGACTGCTGTCGGTGTCAACATTACAGACCGTACCTGCGTTAAGCTTAACCCCGTAATGCCTCAGAACTTCCTTATCGACCCCGTAGCCACTTCTATAGAGAATGCCTTGGGTGTTGCTATTGATGAGTTCGTATCACGTCACGTTGTGGAGCAGTTGCAGGAAGACGGTGTCTATCGTGAAGCAGACGTAGGTACAGCAGCCCCTGACTTTGACATTGAGCCTGACCACGAGCTAACTACTACCTATGATGACGACAAAGTACGTCTTACTAAGTACTACGGCCTTGTACCTCGCTACTTGCTGGACGAAGCTATGTCTGACCCAGACGCCGAGGAAGAAGCTGTAACGTTGTCCGAGGACGAAGAAGGTGAGGATAGCTACTACGTTGAGGCTATCGTTGTTATTGCTGATGGTGGTACTCTCCTGAAGGCTGAGAGAAACCCCTACATGATGGGTGACCGTCCTGTTATCGCATTCCCTTGGGATGTCGTTCCTAGCCGTTTCTGGGGTCGAGGAGTATGTGAGAAAGGCTACAACTCTCAGAAGGCGTTAGACGCAGAACTACGCGCTAGAATCGACGCTCTTGCCCTTACTGTACATCCCATGCTTGCTATGGATGCTTCCCGTATGCCTCGTGGTGCTAAACCTGAAGTACGTCCGGGTAAAGTAATCCTAACCAACGGTAACCCTGCGGAAGTCCTACAGCCATTTAACTTTGGTCAGGTCTCACAGATTACCTTTGCACAGGCAGCGTCCCTACAGCAGATGGTACAGACTGCTACAGGCGCTATTGATTCAGCCGGTGTTGCTGGTAGTATCAACGGAGAAAGTACCGCAGCGGGCATCTCCATGAGCCTAGGCGCTATCATTAAGCGTCACAAGCGCACATTGATTAACTTCCAAGAGTCGTTTATTATTCCTCTGGTAACCAAGGCTGCGCATCGCTATATGCAGTTTGAGCCTGAGCTGTACCCAGTGGCTGACTACAAGTTTGACGTATCTAGCTCTCTAGGTATTATTGCCCGTGAGTATGAAGTTACACAGCTTGTACAGCTACTACAGACTATGTCACCGGATACCCCAATGTATCCTGAGCTGGTTAAGTCCATTGTTGAGAACATGAACTTGTCCAACCGTGAAGAACTTATTGCCAAGCTTGACCAAGCCAATCAGCCTAACCCAGAAGCACAACAGGCTCAACAGGCTTCACAGCAAGCTCAGTTGCAGTTCCAAGCGTCACAGACTGCTGCCCTTAACGGACAGGCTCAAGAGTCTCAGGCACGCGCTGCGAAGGCTATGGCTGAAGCACAGGCTGTACCACAAGAGCTTGAGATTGACCGTATTAAGGCTGTAACAGCTAACCTAGACGCAGGGGATGCGGACGACAAAGAGTTTAAGCGTCGCCTTGAAATCTCTAAGCAGCTACTCAAGGAGCGTGAGGTAGCCGTCAAGGAAGGCAACGTAGAGCAACCAGCACCACAGGCACAACCACAAGCACGACCACCAATGCAACCTAATATGGGACAATTGCCACAATGATTACAGAGCGACAGTTCAACGACGTACTTAAACAGATAAACGAAGCATTTAAGGAAGTCAACAAAAAAGTAGACAAACTACAAGAACAAGTCAACACTAAGGAGGCTCCTAGTGCCAGCAAAAAAACCAGACCCAAGGCTTAAACGCGCAGGAGTATCGGGGTTCAATAAGCCAAAAAGAACCCCCGGTCATCCTAAGAAGAGTCATGTAGTGGTTGCCAAGGAGGGTGACAAGGTTAAGACTATCCGCTTTGGAGAGCAAGGAGCTAAGACTGCTGGTAAGCCTAAAGCAGGTGAGTCGGACAAGATGAAGAAGAAACGTGCTAGTTTTAAAGCTAGACATGGTAAGAACATAGCCAAAGGTAAGATGTCAGCGGCATATTGGGCTGATAAAACTAAATGGTAACGGGAGAAGTACAATGCCAAAAGTAGGTGGAAAATCATATTCATACACTAAGTCAGGCATGGCAGCAGCTAAGAAAGCAGCCAAGAAAACTGGTAAGAAAGTAGCTTACAGCAAGCCCTCCAAAATGAAAAAGAAGAAGTAATCATGCCTGCCGCTAAGAAGAAGTCAACGGTAAACAAGGCAGGTAACTACACCAAGCCTACCATGCGTAAGAACCTGTTCAACAGAATTAAGGCAGGAACTAAGGGTGGTAAGGCTGGACAATGGTCTGCACGGAAGGCACAGATGTTAGCCAAGGAATACAAGGCTAAGGGTGGAGGTTACAAGTAATGGCTTTGAAGAAGTCCCAGAAGTCCCTGAAGAAGTGGACTAAGCAGAAATGGACAACACCTAGTGGTAAACCTTCGGGCAAGACTGGTGAAGTGTACGCTCCTAAGAAGACGATTGACAAGCTAAAGTCTACCGCAGCGGGCAAGAAGAAACTAGCAGCCGCTAACAAGAAGAAGAGAGAAGCCACTGCTAAAGGCAAGCAACACGCCAAGCATGGTTTACACAAAGGTAAAAAAAGATAAAATAGTTCTTGACATTTGACTGTAAATATGTTATAATAGTACTATAGTATGCTTTAGTATACTTTAACTTGTACTTTAACTTATAACAAACTGTCCTTTTAAGGAGAAACAGTTAATGACTGACACAGACAAAGAACTAGAAAAATACTACGAAGATATGCTTTCGATGTTTCGTACATCAGGTTGGAAGACTTTATCCGAAGACCTGCTTACTAACTCCAAAGGCATTAATTCAGTAGAAGGAACGAAAGATGAAAAAGACCTCTTCTTTAGGAAGGGACAACTTTATGTCATCGCTTCGTTGCTAAACTTAGAAGAGCAAGTCCGTGACGCATACGACAACCTAGGCGCTGAGTGAGATGCCTTTGTTTGATTTCAAATGTGAAGCTGGACATACTAGTGAACGATTCGTTAGTAGCGACACTAAAGAAGTAGACTGCAATGAGTGTGGTTTGCTAGCAGTAAAGCAGTTGTCTTCCTTCGGGACTTGGACTGAAAAGCGGAATGGCGTCATCTCCGACAGTTGGGTCAAGAAACTAGAGCAGAAACTGCAACAAGAACGTAAGGCAAATTCATAGGTGTGTTGAACCCTTACATAATATAAACCTCCATAATACTAAGGTACGGAGTTTAATAATGGCAACAATTTTACCAGACGAGCGTCAAGAAGACGAC
>Ga0181401_1000817_pt1 | contig 12687 bp, 18 predicted proteins | sample 24SPOviralmetaG_FD_130130 | JGI IMG/M metagenome (GOLD analysis project Ga0181401, IMG submission 130130) | Marine viral communities from the oligotrophic San Pedro Time Series (SPOT) site, San Pedro Channel, CA, USA - 24 SPOT_SRF_2011-07-20 | ecosystem: Environmental > Aquatic > Marine > Strait...
AATGATCTTAACAACCAATAACTCACCCTTTCCTCAACGTTTGTATGATGTGCATAACATACTACAGATGTTGGATTCATATTATAATAAAAATGACACGAATGGTAATTCGTTTACCGGTATCATAACCGAGTTGGAAGATTATAAAGGTCTGTTACTCGCCACCGTAAGCTCCCAAAAGTATAGAAATTTGAGTGAACCTGAGAAGGATAATTTACACGCACGTATAGAGAACATTTGGACGCGATTGTATCACGAAGAGGATATAGAAATCGTAGACTCTACCGGTATTTTGATTTACCAATCCTGGCAAAGAAGTCCTAGAGCTCGACGATCTCTAGCATAAAGTTTTTATCAAATTTTCCTAAACGTATTTTATTATCATTGACAAGCTTTAAAATATCCTTGCCAACACCCGTATTGACGTTCCACGCTTCATCATTTTTGGGGTCGGATGGCATCGTTGGCATGAGCATCGTGAACGCGACCATTTTCTGTGACATAGAAAGTTCCTTGTCTTGGAGTATACGTATTATATGTTTTGGAATTTTAGAAGGATCCATTATATTTTACGAGTATTAATTCTTTAATATTATGTGTATTAAAAGATTGCGTACATATTACTTTACAATGAACGTTATTGCTATCAGAGCTCCTTTTACTACACGTGTACATAGAAATGTAAAAATACATGCCATATGTGACCCTGATCAATACGACACAGAGATTAACTCCGCGCGTGGGTTTTCTCATCAAAAGATTCGTATGAAACCTGTGACACAACAACGCAGTAATGCCATGTTTTATGACCCAGATCAATATGATCCTGAGGCAAATCAGAGGTCTGTATTAAATGAGGCTGTCCAACTCATAGATGAAATTTCTAAAACTGGAGATGTAACTTTTGGTGAGGTTATTGAGGCGCAAAATTTATGGGCGCAGTCTATTGTGGATATTTCTAACTCTTTCCTGACTGGTGGTGATTACGTGAAACTCGCGGGTGAATGTGCGGGTGAATTATATGGATACGGTCATTCTAACGTACTCTTCAAACCTACGAAGGCTGTAGAGCGTCAGTTTCGTCCAACCGCGAATGATGCTATGTCGTATTTCGTTGGAAATGATGCTGTGATTAGCGGTTATAAAGAGGATCAGGGGTTTGCTATTAACGCGAAGAAGGGATTTAGTAAGGTCGTTTTCGAGAACCATCAAGTCGATTGTCACTCAGACGTTGCACACGCCATGGGTACGTATGAATTTACATGCGCCACGACCGGTGAGATTTCGGAGGTTGAATACACGTTTGGATATAAGCGAAATTCGGATGGAAAGGTTCGTATATGCCTTCATCATTCTTCAATTCCATACGAGTCGTCGAATAAGCCGCGACGTGCGAAGACTTCACCCGTGAAACAGAAGCATGTTATATTTTACGATCCGGACCAATACGATCATGAGGAGAATCAAATGCGACACGTCGGTATCACTTCTTAGATTTTGTATATTCGGACGCCTTTTTAGGACTTTTACATATAGTGTCACCGCAGTGATCCCTATTTTGGTAAACGGAATTTATGGATGTTGATATTTCGTTACACTTTTTTAAGGACCATCGCCCTAGTAAAGGTTTTTCAGTTTTTGACAAAAATTCTATAATTTGTTTTATCATGTATTGAGTATTACCTTGTTGTTTAATTGACTTAAACACTCCTCCGATTCCATTTAGCCGCGAGTGTTGGAAACAACTCCTCTAGTGTTTTAAAATATTTATTAAGATATTCTCTTTCAATCTTTTCTTCATTCGTCAATTTAACGCGGTCGGGTAAAGCGCCCAGTTCTACCCCTTTAAATAGATCCAGTCGGTTAGTAAAGTTTACAAAAACACGAAACGAGAGCAAGGTTTCGTGTTTTAGGTTTAAGACACGTATTTCTTCGTGTATTCGGTCGAGGTGAACCATTTATATGTATTTACATTTTTTTACCGCAGCTGTATTCTTCGGGTTTAGGTCGCGTGAGGTAGTCGATTAAGAATAATATAACAAATATAAATCCGGCGCTACCGAATAACATCGCGACGAAAGAGGGGGTGATCCAGTTCATTTATTGTATGCTGAGATTATTTTTGTAAATCATCTCCATCCTATTAATTGTTGAATTAGGCTGTCCAGTACTAAGCTTAAAACTATCACCGACCACACCCCAGCCAGAAAGTCTAGAATTTCCCAAACTGCTCCCATAACGGTATTCTTTTATATTATTTCATTCCTTTATATTAGGATGATACTCACAGACCAGATAATTAGGTACCTCTCCAAAGATATTATGTTACCGACACGATGTTACGCGACTAAAAAGCAACTCGTGTCTGTAAGGGAGTGTTGTGACTGCAAGATATTTTGCAAAAAACCACCGAAGGGTTCGATACCTGCTTACGCGTTCAAAACTTCTACCTCAAATCCTTATCAGCCGTATAATACGTCTTCCCCTTAGTGGCGAAACTATGCACCCTCGCGTACCCCCACGCTTGTGGAGAAGCTCCCGGTCGATGCCCGGTTCTCCACGCAGCGAGTCCCCTATTGTACACGGTCTTCACAGTCTTTAGAGGAATGCCAGTAGCCTTAGCAATTTCAGGGAGAGACTTGATCTCTGGTCCATACTTTTTCCTAAACTTTTGGGTGTAGGAGGAAGTCTTTGTCTTTTGTCCTTCGTCTGTTCTAAACTTGGTGTAGTCTTTTTTGAGCATCTTCTTGTAACGAGTTTCAACCTCCTTGAGAGTCCCAAGCCCCCTGAAGTATTTGAGGGGTGCATAGATTTGACCTTCTGTTCTACGCAGTTGCCCAACTTTTCGAGCAATTTGAGCATCTGTGAGAGGCATCTTATATTTCACTGAGATTTTTGTTTATTTGGATTTGGATTTGCGTTTGTCGAGCCGTTGATAACCCTCTTTACGCATCATTTTATCAACTCGTCTCTCCAATACCGGACTTGAACGCCGAACCCGGTTAATAATGTTCCTGGCAAGTTCAAGCTCCTTCTCACGCCTTGATTTGAGTGATAACTGACCGAACTTTGGGGTAAGGATATTCAATTCCCGTTGAACGTTCGTTTTTAAATTAGACAAATTGACCAATTTATTTATTTTATTTTGTGCGGTCTTATTTGGACGCTTACTTATGGGTGTAAAAAAACTTTTTTTCTGAGGCATTTTACTTAAAGGTATCTTACAATGTGTATACATAAAAATATGAGTGATACCAAGACCTTCCTCCTCGGTGCCGTCACGGGATTTGCCGCGTGTGTCGTCGCAGTAAAAGTGTATAACCGAGTTATGAGCAAGAAGGAGGAATAATAATGTGCGTATATTATAAAAATGCCACCTACATCACCTCAGGTGAAGCAGGCTAAAAAAAAGCTCACACCTATATCACCCTCAAAAAAACGGTATCGTGACAGCCCTAAAATAAACGATCGTTTGACGTATATATTACGAATGCAAGATCCTAAAGTGAAGCGCGATAAACAGTTAGTGCGCGCTATACAAAATTTCATAAAAAAGAATACGTAGCTTAACATTTCTTTTTATACATACTCGAAGCACCCACTGCGTACATAGCGAATACCCATAACGGTACACCCGGATACGCTTTCTTCATGTGTTCGATGGGATTCGTAACTTCGAATGTGTTTTTCGTCTGTTTAAATGAAAAATAAAGTAAAGGTAAAATGAGTGACGCGTGAACGTGTCTATTTTTAACTTTGCGTCCGTGCATGTTTAATAAGACCACACTCGGAACCCAATGAACTATTATATCACAAACTTTTAACAGGGCTTCATTACCGTCAGTATATTTTTCTGCCATTTTACCCGGAAATAAGTGTGCTATCGTGCTTCCCGTGAATAATGCCCCTAAATTCACGGGAACCATCATTTCAGCCGATTTACCAGCTATCATCATGGTTATATTCATTAAATTGATGACAAATGTTAATGGTGGATTATTCATTTTATCATTATGTTTTATTTTTTTAAGAGTTTAAATAATTGTGCGATATCGTGCTCCAGTATGAATTTCACGTCGTTGTTTAAATATATTTTCACATCCGGTTTCGGCTTTTCTTTAGACTTGTACATGAGTAGTAAGAGATATATGTATGTTCCCAGGGGTACTTCGTCACCTGGATCTGCGGGGATAATATCTTTACCCTGTTTGACAATGAGTTTGTTATGTTTAAACATCATTATAACACCACTTTCTTTAATCTTCTCTATGATCTTATCGTGATGACCCTCGTAAATATCATCGACTAAAGCTGTCATTCTTTTATTGTTACCATAGTCCTTGAGTTCGGACGTTATATTTGGATTTTTCATGGTCTTTATTTTTTTACCGTCGTTCGCGAATACGAGTAAATCACCATTTGCGGTGGACGTAGTACTCTTCTGTGGTTTTGTTCTGAACTTGGAAAAAATGTATAAACAGACGATGATCAGGACGATCCAAAATATCTGTTGACGATTCGTCGGGTCCATTATTATGTACGGTACATTTTTTTTCTTCGGTTATCTTAATATAATGTCGACGGAACCTATCGCATCAGTTGGCAATCTCACCCAACCATCCGCAGTTATAACCAATAACGTGACTAATGCATTGGGAGGTAAACCTACAGGTTTAATCACTATCAGTGTTCTCGCAGGTGCTATCGGTGCCGCGATTTTATACACACCCATCGCTTCTATCGGTATCGATAGGTACCTTAAGTGTGATGCTATTCAGGGTGACCAAAAGTATGATAACCGAAAAATGTTTCTGAGCACAACACTCACGGTTATGATTACCGTTGCAGCCACTTTGGTTGGATACTACATCATCGATTCTTTCTCTAAGCAGAAAAGTGGTTTACCTTTCCTGTTGATGATGGGAGGTGTTATGGGTATAATTGCCAGTGTATTCACGTATCAGCTCCAGCAGACGACTGAGGAGTGTGGTGAACCCGATGATAATTCCAAGAATTTTGTGATTCTCTGTATTACGGGCGCCGTGTTTATGACTATCGGTGGCATTTATCTTTTGGCTAAAGCCAACCCTAATACGGTAAAGGCGATGAGAAATAGAGCCTCTTCCGCTGCTTCTTCTGCCGCGGCGAGTGCGAAATCTGCTATGGCGAAAAAGTCCGCTTAATTTGTTTGAATAATTTGTTTTTGTAATATAATGGAGCTATATGAAGCTACGTATATTATATGCATGCTCATCGTGCATATAATACGACGTACGGGTTCTATAACGTTTGAAGAAAAAGTTAAAATACTTCAGTTCGTGGGTGATTTAGTTTTGAGTTTAGATTCACCTAAAATTTATCAATTAACTTAATTTTCATCGCATTCTTTCTTTTTTGAATTTTTCATAATTAGATTTAGCATTCTTAACTTTCAATGTGATTTTCTCAGGTTTTTCCAAGCCAGCGAGTTTCATAGATGTAAAGAGACCAGCAAAATATATCGCAGGTTCTAAATCATTAACAGTAACTGTGTCCCCGATTTCAAGTCCACGAAATCTTCTTATAGCTACCAACTTATCATCTTTATATTCCATCACCTTCGCGGCGTCTTTTACTAAATCGGAATTTTCAAGATCCCATTTATCGGACCATAAATCATCAGCCATAACATCTAACATAGAAACACCATCTTTATCGACTACACCTGTTAAAGTACCTTCATCATCGAACTGTTCTACGTACCAACAGTCGTGTGAACCATCCGAGCATTTGTCATAACCTATACCACTACTGGGTTTATTTAAATCGTATTCAAATACAAATTTACCCCTTATGTCTGTATCTTTACAGTAGTCGGGGGGATCGTCCATGTCACATTTAAATATTTCAGGCATTTTAATGTAAGTTTCACGTTTATATTTCATGGTGTAATATTCTGTACCGTCTCCTGTAATTGTGAGTTCACCCTTCTTTTTCGTATCAGTTGGTTTACCGTCATCAGCTGGTTTATCGTCATCGGATTTGAAAGTAAAAAACAGGATCAGGCCTAGTGAAATTATCACTGTTATAATAATTATTATGTGTGATGGTTTCATTTATATAAATATAAATATTTTTAATTCGTGGGTGATTTAGTTTTGAGTTTGGATAACAAACGCTGCAATATGTATATCTGCGATACCAAGAAAATGCTCGTATAAGCGGCTGAATAGTTAGCACCGATTCTATACTGATACGTGAGCCACAGAGTACTGGATAATATACCCGCCAATACATAGTTTACACTGTAGCTACTGACGTCGTCTTTTTCATATACATTTTTCATGTTCAGGGCAATTTGACTTATACCCAATGACACGGCCGCGATAGCTATCCATTGATTTGTTGCGATGACCATTTATATAATTAAAGATTTTTTTATATTGTAGTATATAAAATGGAAGCTATCTTACAAGCCTACTCTGTCAAGTCGAAGGAAAACGAGCGTATCGTTGAGCGTGTTACGCGTCTCATTCATAAGTACAAGAAGACCGGTATCAACAAGGATAATATTTGCGGGCTGGTTTCTGTTCTGATGATGGATGTTAATAAGTTAAAGAAACTCACAGGCCCCGAAAAGAAGGATCTCGTTATTGATCTCATTTACTTTGTCATCGAACAAATAGACGCGGGTGACGAGGACTCGGAACTTGAAACTGTTTTGAAGACTATGGTACCTCCCATGATCGATAGTTTTTCGGCAATGTTAAAGTTAAATAAGGCTTGCGGTTGCCTAAAGTAGAGATGAGGTTTCCGAATTTAGAAACCATGATCATGTACGGCGTGTATTCAATAAAAGATTTGATTTTATATTCCAATAATAAACTACGAAAAAGGAATATAAAACCATTGAACGAGTGTACAAATTGCTCCTATGTATTTGCTGAAAACGTGTGCCCTAATTGTTGTTCTACTTCTTTGGCTTAATAACCAAACCTAGCACGGATTCTAAGTTATTCTTTTCCCGTTTTAATGGTTTCTCTCTTTTTAGTTTTAATTGGTTAGAATCACAGCTCACATTCTTTATTTCATACATCTTTTGATTTTTAGTGAAATCTTGTGATATTACCATCTTATTCGCCTCTGTTGTGATTATGGTATTCGGTTTCTCTTTGTCGATACAAGCGTTACTTCTGAACTCTTCTATCGTCAAATCCCCGCCAAAATGTGTCAGGCTTTGTCTTTTTGGTGCTGGTTTAATATGCCCTATCTTGTTATATATCTTTTTACGCATCATCACCATATGCCCACACATGATACTCCCTCTAGATAAACCGTAATGGTCTAACGCGTATGTCTTCATACAACTCCAAGAACAAAAATTACCTGAAGTTGTAAATTTTTGACGACGATCATCGTATCTCGTCGGTAATGAAAGTGGTGTATTTTCAAATGGGTGACAACACCACCAGCACCACATATTAATAAAATCTTAAGATATTTCTTTAAGTTTTTTTATATGAATATAATATAACAGGGATATAAATGAGTTCTAAACGAGCTACTCCTGTAATCGTACTATTCATTTTAGTATTATTCGGGTTGACCATTTTTAGAAATTTTTATTCGGAACCTAACAAGGATAGAATTATTAAAACAAAATTATCAGCAAAGGGAACTATCGAGGGTAAAAATTTAGAGGTCACTTCAGGAATTGATAAAATGAGAGAGATTGAAGAAGAAAAACGTAAAAAAAGAGAAAAATTGGAAGTTGGTTTAGATGAATATTCCGAATACGTTGATAAAGCCGAGTTTCTTAGTCAGTTGAAATTGTTGTGTGATATACCACCCAACGAAAGTGGTATATGCGACCCGGACGTTTTTGATACGAACGAAGAGGGTTGTTGTGTCATAAAAGATGTAGATACTATCGGAGATGAAGACAAAACTGTACCTACGACCGGACCATCGGAAGAACTCGACTTATCTATGCTTCAACAGTGTTTGGGTGAGGGTGAAGAAGATGATAGTGGAAATATGGTATGTAAAGGTACTAACGAGCGATACGATTACGAACAAGAATGTTGTATACGAGCCTGCTCCGTGTATCCCATAAACGATGAGTGTGTAGATAATGGTGGATTTACAAACCTGGTCGATGGATGTTGCGTACCACCCGATTACACGAATGAAAAGGCGAAAGAGGAAGCCGATAAGGCCAAAAGGCAAATGCTCGTTGAAACGATGGCGGCTATGTTAGGTGATGTATTAATTACAGCGATATTACCTGAACTCGCGCAACGTCAATTAACAAAAAATGCAGCTAAACAGGCGGCGAAAAAATCCGCACAAGAAGCTAGCGAAAAGGCGTCACAACAGGTTTTAAGTCAGCTCGATACCATAGCAAAGGAGGCTGGCGAAAAGGCTGCTAAAGAAGCTACCGAAAAGGTTATTGAAGAAGCTGGCGAAAAAGCCGCGAAAGAGGCTGGTGAAAAAGCGGCTAAAGAAGCCGGTGAAAGGGCAGCTAAAGAGGCGGCCGAAAAAGGTGCTAGTGAAGCTGCTCAAAAAGTCGCGAAAGAAGCTGCCGAAAAAGCCGCTAAAGAAGCGGCTGAAAAAGCTGCCAAAGAAGCTACCGAACGCGCTCTTAAGGAATCTACCAAAAAAGCCTCTAAGGAAGCTGGTGAACAGGCTGCGAGAAAGGCGGGGCGTGAAGCCATAGAAGCCGGAGGTGAACGCGCCGCATCGGAAGCTGCGGAAAAGGCTGCGAAAGAAGCTACCGAAAGGGCTACGCGTGAAGCTTCTGAAAAAATCGCAAAAGAAACGAGTGAAAGAGCCGTCAGAGAAGCTGCCGAAATGGCGGCAGAAAGATCTACCAAGGAGGCTGCTGAAAAGGTGGCAAAGGAAACTACCGAAAAAATCGTCAAAGAAGCTGGCGAAAAAGCTGCGAAGGGTGGTAAATACACAAAACAATTAATGAAGTTTATGGCGGGTACTAAATCAGCGGGAAAAGGTGCGGGTAAATTGGGTGCTAGGAAAATGGCGAAAGGTTTAGCGAAAGTATCGGTTAAATTAGCTTCTAAGATGCTCGCGAAATCTATGGCCATAGCCATGAAAGCTATAGCTAAACTCAGTAGTGGACCCGTTGGTTGGGCAACGATGATTCTCGATGTGTTCACTATACTAGCCGATATGGCGGACGTACAGGGTCTTAATACGTTTGTCGACAACAGTCAGCTCATAAACATGAGAGATGTTATCATATATCAAACGTGGGATGCGTTAAAGAAAGAAGGTGTGGATTTCCCGATTATGTTCCCTATAGACGCTTTTTTCGTAGACGAGTGTGAGATGGCACAATTAAGTATGACTAATTCGATCGTGGAAGATCTTATGCTGTCCCTGAAAGATAGAATCGCTGGATCAGGTGGTGATTCTGTAGATTGTGAAGACGAAGACCAGCGAGCGGATAACGCACAAAGGTGTATGGACGAGGATATGGTCGAAGCCTTATGTAAATTCATAGTTATCAATATCTTAGGCGACGAGATACCGTTAGCAGAGGATAAATTAACCGAAGAGGAAAGTGCCACAATAGAATATGAAATTTATGAACAACACATGTCCGACCCTATCAAATATCATAAAAAATATTTTGAATCTATGGTTGAACAATTTACGGCCGACCCAAAATTATCACCTACGATGATTAAGTTTGTTCCCGCCATGTGCGATGAAGTGAATATGGGTATATCCTTAACAGAAGAAGGATGTCGGCATCTTAATAATGTATATAAACCAACGTGGTTTGCTTTTAATGATTTATTTATGCCAGCTAAGAAACCCCATGAAGAATATAGCGATCCGTATGTAGCTGTGTACGGAATGGATGTGGTGACGGTCAACGAAATGAACGTGGGATCCGCGGATGCCCCAAATATAATAATGAAACGTGCAAAGGATGTTAACGGTAACGACCTAACCGAACCTGTATCGTGGATGTATCCGTTTGGTATGTTAGTATCGTTTTGTGAAAAGCCGAAAAAATCGTCTAAAAGAGGAACACTCGTTTCCCCTACGGAGTTTGGTGTAGAATTTGATTTCGATACGGGTGTATGTAAATTTACAGAAGCTATGTGTAATAGATACAGTATGGATACCACTTCACTAAATTGGTGGGGGTATGAGTATCTTAACTGTAAACCCAACGAAGGAAGTGCGGAGTTATCTTTTATTTTCGGTGACGCCGGTGCTGCGAACATAACCGAGGCATGGGATAACCGAATCAAAATGTTCGAGTCGGGCGATCCAGGTAAATTAGCTTTGGCATTGGTGTCAATGAACCCGGTCAGTTTGGTTGGTGACATGGTGGGACCTATGGTAGACGAAACGTGGAAGGCGAATAAAGATAAATATAGCACAACTGGAGAAGCTGTAGTTTTTACAGCAATGGACCCAACCGGTGTTGTCGGTGGTTTCATGACTAACATGGCAGACCAACTCGGTGGAAGAGAAAAGTGGTGTGAACCAGGTGATACGTGTAAACGTTTCCACGCTAAACATACTGGTGGTAATACCCAAAATTGGTCTGTTCGTGTACGTGAGGGGGAAGGTGATGAGACTATTTCCATATACAACAGTGGTCAAGCATACCAAAATCAAGTCAAGGATGGTGAAGATCATGTATTTTATATACCCGAGAATGGTTATTTTGTGGCAACCGCTACGGGTGATATAGAGTTAGGCGGATTCGATAAGCTTACAGGTTGTGATCGTAAGTTATCGTTATTTTATCACGATATATCCGAGGACGCACCCGTAACAATTTCATCGTGGAACGGTTGTATGAAACAAAAAGATAAGGCCAAGTGGCAGAAGGATATAGCTAAGGTATTTGAGGTTGGATATGCTATGGTTTCCGATGGTTTAAAATGTTCAACACAAGCGGTCGGTTTCGCGACAAGACATGTTGATGAATTTGCAAATGAGGCTGGAGAAGAAATTGTAGACGCGGCTAACGAAGTGGGTGATGCGTTTGAAGATACGTTTGGTCCAGATGGGTACATAGTCGAGGGTTTTGAAGAGTTTAACGATACTGCATTTGCGCAGTGGTTTAGAAAAGATCTGAAAAACTTTTTCGAACATGAATTAGGTGAGGGTTTGGAACATGCGTTTAAAGATAAGGTTTGGGAAGAAGGTTTGGAAGCGTTTTTTGAGGGTACGTACAATGAAGATATAGAAGAATGGTTTGAAAATGATGTAGCCGACGCTTTTGTAGATTTCGGTGATTGGTGGGGTGACAACGCTTTGGACGCTGGCAAGGCGTTGGTAGACCTTAGGGGTGGAATAAATGATCAACTCGATAAGATAGGTGTGGGTGAAATTACTTTAGGAGAATTATCCGGGGACATTGAAACGTTGTTGGTGGGTATCCCCAACACCGCCCAAGATATTATAAAGTTTGCAGAGTTTGTCGCTACAGGTGATTTTTCTGCCGCAGAAGCGCTACTGGGTGGAGGATTGGAAGATTTAGCTGATACTGTACCGGGTAAAATTTTAGTTGGTGGTGCAAAGATCGCAGACCAGGGAAGAGCGGAAATTTTAAAGGGTTTAAGAAGTGTATCTAAATCCACACAAAAATGGGCTAATAACCATTTAAAGAACAAAGTAACGGTTGCTGCTGTTAAAGGTATTAATGAAATGGTAAATTTTACCGATAATTTATCAGCTCAGACGACAAGATTTATAAAAAATGATGTGCTACCCGCGGTAGCTGATGGGTTAGAAGCAGGTATAAAGAATGTTGGTAACAAATTTGTTAGGTGGTTAAAGGGTGATGTTGGAGACTTCTTCCAGGAGGACGTTCGTGGATACTTTAATGACGTAGGCGTGAAAATGGGAGATGGGTTTGTTGATGTATTTACTGGAAAGACTTTCAGATGATAAAATATTTTACCTAAGTGAAACAATTTTTTTATAAAATTTATATCAATATATTCTATAAAAAAATGCAAGAGGATCCAAAAACCACACGGTTCATGGAATCGCTTGGAACGATCATGGATATATGGGATAGAAACGCTTTATTATTTTCAGATGAAGAGTTCGTTGACATGTGCGAGGCTATTCAAAGGTTATACCGTATCGATCTTCACGACCAACAGTCTATGTTCGGGAGATATGAAATGAAGATAAATGATCTCACAGAGTATATGGAAAAAATTAAACCTTTGAATAAACTGACAAAGGAAATGAGGGACAAAGCTTTAGAGGATTTTGGAAAGAAAAAGATGGAACATATTTTTTTAAAAAAATATTCAGTGAAAAATTTAAAAGAAAATGGAATAGAAGTAAACACTTCTCAGATTTACAGAGAGGCTCTCAGAAGAGAGAATGAATTGAGAAGTAAAAAATACACAGCCCTATTCAAAAGACTTAACGAAATCCGGGAGCGGACGATAGAACTTGCATGATTGTAATAAACGAACGGGATACACGAAACACACGAGATACACGCAAGATTAGGAGGATCACGGTACGTCGTTTTCCTAACGTTGCGGATACCTGTTATGACTTTGCCTAGATATGGCCCGCGAAGCATACACGAAATGAGACCAAACCACGGGGTAAGCCCGTCGATTGCGATGGCCTGAGGAAAACGAAAAATTAATTCAGGCGAAATTATTTTCTTAGCTATATATTGAGACGAGA
>Ga0181401_1000818_pt1 | contig 12687 bp, 14 predicted proteins | sample 24SPOviralmetaG_FD_130130 | JGI IMG/M metagenome (GOLD analysis project Ga0181401, IMG submission 130130) | Marine viral communities from the oligotrophic San Pedro Time Series (SPOT) site, San Pedro Channel, CA, USA - 24 SPOT_SRF_2011-07-20 | ecosystem: Environmental > Aquatic > Marine > Strait...
AAAAAGGATGCGTATTACATTGACCGTGACCCTGAAGTATACAAATTACAGCCTCCATCAGATAATATCTGTCACAATCCCGAGTGTCAAATTATCTATGAAAACACCCACGATCATCAAAAGCGTCGATTTCAACAAGTACCTTTATACAAAGGAAATTATACATCCCTATGCCTAAGATGTGTCTGTTAAATATCACTATCTGTTCCCATACTCATCAATTCAGTTTGACTGCTTGATTTTTTCATCTGTCCAAATCTGTGTTTCATATACACCAGAGAAGATTCTAATGTAATCACTGAAAGACAATTCAGCATGATAGGATACTGTTCATGAACAATCGTGTAAAACAAAAAACACGAGTTGGCAAATATATTAATCATCATTGTTTGATTAGACAAATCCCCTGCAGATTGTGTCGTATAGGTTCTGTATACCTGAGGAACTCGGGAAAACAACCCACACGAAGTCCCAATCATTGACACAACATTTGCAATGGTTTCCAAAGTCGTCATTTTTTGTAGTTATAATATACTGTGAATCTATCCTTAAATTGAAATTTGACAACTCACGAGATGAAACCACAAACAACATTGATATATAAGACTCAAGATGAACAGTGTGGCAATCATTGTTCCTTTCCGAGAGCAAGCGGGACAAAATCGTCTCCAACAATTGAAAGCCTTTCGGGGACATATGACTCAAATGATGAACATGCTCCTAAAAGAGCACAAAATCAAAGAGTATCAAATCTATGTGATGGGTCAAACAGGTCTTCACAAATTCAATCGCGGATTACTATTGAATATTGGGGCTCATTACGCAAAAGATTATGATACACTTATCTTTCATGATGTCGATTTACTACCTGAATTAAACTTACGTGAATGGTATGCCAAGAAACCAGAACCAAAGAAGCCAATTCACATCGCAGGATGTTGGACAGATCGCTATGAAGGATTCTCATATTTCGGAGGAATTGTGTCATTTCGTAGCATTGATTTCCGAAGGGTGAATGGGTTTCCCAATACCTTTTGGGGATGGGGGGGAGAAGATGATGCACTGCGATACAGATGTAATATGAGACAGTTCCATATCAAAAAAGTAAACAAGGGAAAGATACATGACATGGAAATTACCGATAGTGGTAGAAAAATGGGATTGTCAGAGAAACTGGCCTATCTCAAAAGTCACCCTTACTTGAAATGCACAGACAAATGGGAACAGCGAGAACAAGACAAGACATCGTGGATATACAACGGTGTAAGACAGGTATCATCATTGCATGAAGTAAGAGACATAATTACAGAGGGTACGGTCACATTAGTCACGGTAGAATTAATAAGGCCTCTACTTAATTTAATATAAAGCGATAAAAAATGTATTGTATTATGACTGTATTTTTGTTTTAACCTGATTTACTTACCACGACAATGACTTGAATCGGAAGTATCCTTTGTTTAGGTAACGTCTCCTGAAATTGCAGGATACGTTCACACCGGTTGATCGTTCTACTCTTTGAATCGCATCTTCAAACACGCCTTCTGGATAAGCGCTCATTTCAAATCGCAAGCCTTTATATACACGACTGTCTAAATCATACATTGTGTGAATCGATGACGAACATCCTTGTATATAGGATGGATGTTCAGATTGTGTGCGCTGAATCGCCTTTGTTAATTCTTCAACAAACTCATCCGGACTGGTTGACGTTTCGGGAGGAAAGTGTATTGCTTGACCACCGTTAGTGACTTCCACAGTGCCATCTTCATGTGTAGCTTGGAATGGCATATAATTACATTCAGGGACTACGTCAGACATCCCCTGACGAGCAATTTCACTTTCGTGAACATCTGAAACATAGTGAATCAAACCAAGCAGAAAACACGGATTGGATGTATTGTCTGCATCAAAGATAACTTTGAAAGAATAGAGAGTATCGAGAGGCGTATTTGAATCTTCAAAGTGACGCTTCATATCAGTGAGAGGTTTCCTCAGATTGGATTGGGAGGCTGAGTGATACTTTTTGTAGATAGAGGTTCTCTTTCCGTGAAGATGAAAGCGTTTTCCACTACCTGGGATTTGTTCTCGTAAGGTACAAAGTATCTGATGTGCATCAGGATTGGTGTCTATGAGAGAAGGGTTGTCAGTCAACACCTGATGAATGTCACGGAGATGCTTAGGTAAGCCGCGTGCATTCTGAAACAGTGAACGAGGCAATTCAATCGGAACCGTAGCGACCCAATCTCTACCCGAGTGATCTTGAATCTTCAAATCAGAAGACCGAGAGGCGGCAGGTTTCAGATTGTTTGCGTGGGAAATCTCTACTAATCTTTCAGGATTATCCTGATTCCACGCCGAGGCATATTTTTCGATACCTTCTTGTGCTTTCGGAGATACATAGATTTCAATGTCTAAATGAGCTCCTCCGGCAATGTAACCACACATTCTTCCTGCAAGACCCTGAAGAATCGTGTCGGTTTTGGGTTTTTCACTAGATTCGTAAACAGCGATGACATGTCGTTTCGGAACAACCTCGCCCATTCTTGCGCGTCCACAGATATGAACCACGGTCATCTTCTCGGGGCGTGTGTCCAGAAACGACATATCACGAGTTTCAGATTCACCCATATGAGATATGTAATCATATCCCCTGAGAATACACATGCTACGAATGGTATCTTCATCCGATGTTCTCGCAGTGCGAATAATGATGTAGCGAGGATTTGCATCATTCATATGTTCATCCAACACCTTTTCAAAGTGTGGACTTTTATGAATAGGAGAAGCAGTGAAACGAAAGTTCCCATTTCTCAAGAAATGGGGAATTCCAATGTATCCTTCACCCGGAGTCATATTCAATATATGCTTGGATTGCAGTGATTCTGATTCCACGCCGGGAGGACAATTCAGAGTTCCCTGGTGAATGTGAGCATTCACTGTAATTTCAGAGAATGGTGTGGCACTCACTCCAAGAATGTAGATGTTATTGGAGAGCAATGCTTCAAAATTATGGGATAGAGCGTGAGACAAACCCAATCGTTCATACAATTTGTAGGGACGATTCGATTTGCTTTGGGCCATATGTGACTCGTCATGAACAATCAATGTGTTTTGGGGAACACTGTTCAAACGACGAAGATCTTGGCTGAAAAAGATCTTAATCTTGTGATTAAGTTTATCAGAAAGCTTTCTCGGATGGACTGTATTGCTGTGATGAGCCACATATTCACGGATACCATCTTTCAAATCCTGGTGTGCCTGAGCACGTAGAGATTTATCAGCAGAACCGCAGATGATATATACATGCTTAACGACACCGTATTCAATCATACGAAAGCAAGTAAAGTTGTAAGTGCCTGTTTTACCGCTTTGCATCTGCGCATTCAAAACCACGAATGGTTTTCCGCGTTGAAACTCAGCAATCACTTGCTCTGCCGTTTGGGTTTGGTTGTCATGGAAGCACATGGTTTTTTTGTCTTTTTTAGTTGTACTAGTGTATAGTAGTGTATAGTAGTGTTACGTAGTGTGTAGTAGTAAGGTTTAGGGGTTACTTTTACATAGTATGGATTTTTCAAATTTAGGAAGAGTGCTAGACGATTTGTCAATGGGTTTTGCGACAAACAAGAGACAAAAAAAGCTGTACTATACTATATGAAGTGTGATCTAAAAAGTAGCACAGGGCGTTGTGTCAATGGAACCAAGCAGTCGCCAATGTGTCAAAGAAATACACGCACAAAACGATGCATTAGAAAAGTACAACGAACCCAAAAGAAACCTGTGCCGAAAAAGAAACCTGTGCCGAAAAAGAAACCTGTGCCGAAAAAGAAACCTGTGCCTGCGCCCGTCCCGAAAAAGAAGCCCCAAGGATACGAAACGATGGGTTGCAAGGCCGGTCAAATAAGAAACCCTGCCACAAACCGTTGTATCAGCAACAGCGGTCCCACAGCAAAAAAGTTACTTTTGACAAAAGATACACACATATTAGGTGGAGCTGTAACACTTGATTATTTTGAGTTTGAGTTTCAAGGAGTCAGTCGGCGTCTCTTGTCATTAGGAGATGTACATACACGATACGACCATTACAAAGAACCCAAAGTTATCACATTAACTACATTTCTGAAAAAGATAATACGACAGAGCGAGCATTGTATTGATATGTTTGTAGAAGATCTTGTGTATCAAAAAGAACCGAGTATTAAGAAAAATTATGCACGAGGCAGACCCTTAAGAGAATACCAGAGTCCATTGAATGCCATTCGAGGAGAATTTTCAAAATGTTCCAAACATAATCTTAAAGGTCAAAAATGTCCGTTTCCGAATCTGAGATATCATAACTGGGACTTGCGTTTCAGAGCACATAGTCCTTTTTCCGGTTGGACCAATGATCCATATGATGATGTTTTTTTCAGTGTAGACGTGGATATGCATAAAGCGATAAAAAAATGTGATCATTCATCTATGGTTAAATATTTATTGGGATTCCCTCTACCCGAAGCGAAACGAGAAAAAATAGAAGATATATTTCAGGAACATTTCGTTAAAACGGTTCCTCGTTATATGAGAGGTGACAATGGAGATTTCAGAGCACTACTTGATCATATCAAAGAAATTGAAGAATTTAAGAAGCATCATAATGAGATTGTTCAAGAAATCTACAAAAAGTTGATGAAACGCGTGAAATTCCCCAAAGATTTCTTAAAGACCTTTATCAAATCTCATAAGAGGATAATTATGGAAGGTGAACCAGATGCCCATAGGTTCGAAACTGTCTCGGATTATACACTCATTATGACCGATTTTTATATGCTTTGTAGAATGTTTCAGAAATATGATGTGAGTAAGAATCGTGGTCCGAAAAAATGTCGCGATAGTGCCTATGCAGAGCGTATGATTTTATATGCTGGAGCGAATCATAATAAGCATATTAAATATTTTTTAGAAGAGATGTTTGGTATCAAGCCTGTATTTTATGTAAGTATGCGGAACACGAAAAAGATATCTCCTGCAGCAGTAATGTATAATGATCCTAGCTATCCTCCAGTCACACAGATATCTGATTTTATCCGTCCGTTCTTGTGAAATTTGAAAAATCTCTGTAAACGATAACAAAATACACATAAATACAATACACTGCCCAATGAATTTAACACCCGTGATATCCAGTGATACATCTTCACTGAATATTGGCGATTTCAAAGATACGATATTATTAGATGAATGCGTATCAGATATAAAACAGTCCTTGATACATCGTCCAGAGATACGAGTGTTTGGGAAAACATGTCATCAGCCGAGAGATGTCGGATTCTTTTCTGATGAATCTGTGGGATACAAATATTCACGACAAATGATGCGATCCCAACCGCTCACTGACTCTCTCACAAAGCTCTTAGATACAATCAATCATATGTTTTCATCAGATTTCAATGGTATCTTGGTGAATCTATATAGAGATGGTAATGATTCGATTGGAGACCATTCTGATGATGAAAAGACACTCGGTTCACAGGGAGTCATAGCGATATCAACGGGGGCTACACGTAAATTCAGAATAAGAGACAAACAAACTCGCAAGATTGTCAAAGATATAGCGATGCATCATGGAATGATAGTGCAAATGAGTGGAGAGTTTCAGAAACAGTACACACATGGTATTCCGGTAGAGAAACGAGTAAAAGGGCCTCGTATATCATTCACATTTCGTCATCATACAGAGTAGGTTATTCAATGTAGTGTAGTAGAAAATACATGTTTTTTATCTGTCAAACTTCGTCAAACTGTCAAATCGTCAAATCGTCAAACTGTCAAATCGTCAAACTGTCATAAATTATGACAAAATTTGAATGTTAGTAAACTCTGCAAATCAACAATACTACTACTATTATTACTATTATTACTACTAAACTTACTAAACGAATACTCATTGTATAACTGACTCTTAACTTCGCTTACTCTTAACTGAGAATGCCGATGATTGTGAGAACTTGTATGAGCAGCATATCAGAGAATGGTCATAAACTGTCCGCACTGAAGAGTGGAATATGCAAGTATTTCCGGCGAGGGGAATATGAGAAGTTCACTTGGTGTGTGATGGAAATGGCGATGTTTCAGAAGGCTGAAGGAAATACGAAGGGAATCCTGACGAATCTGGTGAATCGCTTGAAAATCTTATTGATGGAAGAGATTCATTGCGGAGAGGTCGGTATTATCCTAAAGGCGATATCATTACTAAACGAGTTTGATGAGAACCGTGACCGATTACATCTCTTGTTAGAGTATTGTGAATTGGTGACTGGGGCGAGACGAACTCGTTCGGTGAGTTATCTGAATAATTGGTGGAAGAATCATTATGAAACGGTCGTATACGATGAATCTGATACGGATGAGAAATTTCGTAAGAAAGGAGATCCTGTTGAGATGGATATTATCGCGGGTAATCTGCTTGATTTTCTGAAAGAACGAGATGAACAGATGTTCGGAGTCTTTACGCGATTGTATCAGATGAAAGAGAAAGCCGGTCGCCGATATCGTCGCTCGGATCCGGTATATGTATGGTGGGAGATGATTGAAGATATAGTAAATACGTCTCTCCCTGTACTGAAACCGATATTCGACTTCGCGATAAAGATGTTCTTCCGAAAGAATATGACCGAACGTCCAGCGTTTGGTGTATGGATGGGATTGATGATATGGCGATATAATCGTCTGGATTATTCGGAAAAGTCTTCGCATGTATATTCGGTAAAAGACGTAGACGATTATTATCGTGATATGAAACCGCTCGTATTGGATGAGTATGTAGTGAAAGATTATCATGTAAATAAGTCGTATGGATTAGGATCTTTTGCGAAAAATGGCGCGTATGTGAAAGATGAGGATCTGAGTATGCTGGACGAACCTCAGAAGTATATTGAGAATTATATACAGATGAAGGTAGAGGCAGATGAAAAGAAGAAAACCTCGCCTAAAAAGACGAAGAAGTCGCCGGTAAAAAAGACTTCGCCGAAACGGGCGAAGAAGTCATCGGTTGAGACTCCTCCCAAATGTATGCAGATACGTTATGAAGACTTATCTGATATTCGTGTGATTGAAGAGGGCGTATGTGGCGGAAAGGTCCCTTGTGTTATCACAGTATATGATGGCGAGAAATATATCTTGAAACAGATGGGAAAAAGCATGAATTATGGTGCCGATTATATGATAATTGATAAGGCGAAACGTCTGTTTGGTTTACGAGATATGGAGATGAAGCGCGTGACGATGAATCGCCGATTAGACCGAAAAGATAAGAAAAATCGCAGTTATGTAGGAAACTGGATATTTAGTGAAAATGATTCATTGTATTGTATGATGAAGTATTTTGAAAATGTGGGTGACTTAGGAAAGAATAAATCATATCTGGAGAATAAAGATGTCGCCCGAGAATCGTTAAAGATACGATTGTTTGATGGATTGTTCCGCTCGAGTGATAATATCCTGCGGAATATATTGGTAAATAAAAATGGAGGGCTGTTGAGTATTGATGAAGGCGATATGTTTGGTAAACGAGAACTTGTCTTTAATAAGAGAGGCGATTATACGAAACGTATCACAGATAAAGACTCTGTATCTGAAGTGATTGAGATGTTATCTGAAGATATAGAAGAAAAGATAAAGATTGTATGGAAACTGATGGACGAGTATAACTTAGATCATAAAGTAGAGTTTGCAGATAGATTTAGGAATTACAAAGAGATAGTCTTGAGAGAATGGTAGCTGTATAGATAGAAATGTATGGTCATGTATAATAAAGTTTTTTATGAGATTTCGTCATGCACACATGAGAAATTTGAAAACTCCTAACTGTGAAACTACAAACTAAACACACAAACCACTACACACAATTCAACTCACAAACTACTTGACGTATAGTTCAAGTGTATCTCCTAACAAACCTTTACGTAGTAAAACAATCTCTTGTTGCGTAGGTCGCCCGAAAAAAGAAAAAGTAAAACCTAATAAACCAATGCTTGTACGCGCAAAGAGTATCAACTTGAACTTTCTCCACACCATATTGAAGCTACAGGAAGCCAACTCATATACATTGTCACCTCATGCAAGATCCTTTGTTCCCGGCGTACAATGGATGAAACCAAAGCGTGTTCAATGGCATTCACAGGGTATTACACGAATGAGAGAGTTCAATATCAACGAGGATAAAGTGGGTCATGAATATGCTCTGACACATCGTGTGCTCAGAGGGAAACCTGAAAGTCCTATAAAGAATGCAGATCCAGAAAAGGCACTCCCGTTTACAATGCCACCACCAGAAAATTGTATACGTGAAAGAGTTGCTGTGATGCCTTGTCACGCGTATTACGATAAAGTATATTGCGGAATGGTTCCGCTGAAACCCTTAGAATCGACTCTGTTAGCATCTCACATATACGATTTGCTGTATAAAGAAGATGGAGACATACAAACAGATGTTGAAATGTTATATGATTCAACATCAGATGAAGAAGAATGGGAAGTCTTGTATGGATAAGTCATAGAGTAGCATAGAATAGCGTAGTAATAGTATAGAATAAACTTTTTTTGTTTCTATCTTAGTCTGTATCTTAGTCTGTATCTGTCACGCATTTCATTGCTTCTTCACTATCACTGTATACCAGACCATGTTTTTCTATGTATTTTTGTTTTCGGTTGTGATAATGATCTTGTATATAGGCTCGTATCATCTTAAAGTAAAAGAAAAACCATCTTTCTAAAACGATTGTCCACAACACAATATTTTGTAATTTACAATAAGACAAAAAACGGTCTATCGTAATATACACAAGCGGTGTCCTTGAAAAAGTCACTGCATTGACTTGTTTGTATTTGATGTAGTTTTTGAGATAGCCGGATATGGGTGTGACGAAATACAAAAAACGTAGCATGTTTTGAGACATAGTATTTCATATTTCTACTAATACCTATTTAAATAGTTATTTCGGTTTGATATATTCGCATACTTCATACACAGAAGTGCCCAAGTTGTGATATTCCATTGTCCCCAATAGTTTATCATATAGTTGTTCAAGACAGTTGACATCACCGAGAGCACGATGGGCGTCAATCACAGGGATACCATATTGTTCACAAAGATACGGTTGTTTGTGACAACGTGCATTGATATTGACCTTCCGACTGATTCGCAATGTGTCGACAAAGACTACACGGTAATATTGAAACTCGGATGAATCAATGTTAAGTTCATTATACATCTCTTGAAACATACGTTTCAAAATGATAAAGTCATAGTTGTTTCCATTGTGACATACAAAGACATTGGTTTTGTCGGGTTCCATGCGTTCCATAATCCATACAAACAGTTCGCGATACATTTGTTCCCAAGAGATCCCCTGCGTATACAAATCTTTAGGATAGATACCTGTTATTTCTGTGATACGATGACGGATACGCTTTCGTGACTTAGGTTTCACAAGAGCGCTGTAGGAATCATTCGTGCCTTTCACTTTGATAGCCACTTCAATGACATCCACTTTGTATGGATTCAGACCACTGGTTTCAAAATCAAGGATAAAGGTTTTTTCTGGGAACTCGGGTTTGGATTGAATAGTCATAGTAACAGAGCGTTATCAAGATTTGTTATCCCTTCCTCAAATTTACTTTAAATACACACAAATACAACTCACAAAACATTGTCAATATAAAAATATAGGCACAAAAAGTTAGAAATAACATCGCATTCTAAGGAAAGTCTAACTGAGGGTATAATGGGACATGATACCATTCGGTGGAATCTTTCTGAAGATCGGGCATTGCGAGTCACTCATCAATCCCTCATACAGATATTACGAGAGTGTGCATTAAAATACATGCCTCTTAAAGAATTGACCTTTGTACTTAACAATCGGACAAGACATCACCGAATTCATTCCCAAAACAAACACAATAGCATCAGCAAGTATTTACGAATCAAGTATGGAAGCTTTCTAAGATTTCTTGAAACCAGTGATTTGTATGAAGTAGTTAAGAAAAATGAAAAACACTATATTTACTTGAAAGATGAGTCACATTTCACTGCCAAAGAATTATGTGAGTTTCATATGCATCGCATAACTGTAGATGAAGAGTGGGTTATGATTGATGAAAAAAATATATCGTAACTTATATATAGAATCATGTTTGAATTCGATGACAACTTGATGTATTCGGTTGGTGTGTTTTTGATAGTGTCGTATGCGTTGTATCAATACAAGCATCCCAAGATGTTTGATGAAAAAGGAAACTTCCGATGCTTTGGATTGCAAAAACATGAAACAGTGTTTCCCTTTTGGTTGGTAAGCACAGTCTTAGGTTTATTAGCGTATACGTATTTTGTAACAAAAGATGCGAAGTTTGTCTAAATATATCTCTTGTTTTGTATGTCTATCTTTGTTTCAATCTCATAAGAAAAATATGAGACAGTGTCAAATATGAAACTTGTAAAAATTAAACCTCGTTTAGTTGACCCAGATTGGTTTGCCCCTAAAGTGATAAAATCCGTGAAACCCAAAATCAAAGTTGTCCGCAAGATAACTACCGGTCCTCCCGATTTTTCCAGTTATTACAATTGGATAGGAATACTCATCCTAAGTATAGCCTTGTTTTATATGTATCAAAGATATACCCAAAAAAGAGAGATTGTTCAAGAAAAACGACAAACGATACTACATTTCAACCAGTATGTTCAAGACAACTTACGTCAAGAATCTGTGGAAAATAAATCTACAACCTCATAAAGATGAGTGATAACACACAATACAAAGATGCCTTGATTGATTTTCACAAAGAACGGTTACTCTCTCTGTCAAATCCGTCATTACAATGTGACGGATGTAAAAATCCACGTCAGTTTATTTCTCATCAAGACAAGTTAATATTCACTTGTGGTTCACAAGGGAATGGAAAATGCGGAGTGCAATATGAGATTACAATACCTCAATACAATTATGTTCCTCAAGAGTACAAACGATTATCTCAATGTATACGAGGTGAAGGATATACCGATGATATCGATGATGTGTCAAGATATGGGTTAGAAACCACAATTCAAACCTATGAATTTTCCAAGCACTTTCAAGACTCAGTAAAAGAAGCATCTGAATACAGAAACCAGTGTGAATCAGAAAGAACAGATTTAGTAAAACAATACAAAACACATAACGATGAAGAAAGTCGTATACAACACATTCATGATGTGTCACGTGTTCGCCATACAAATGCAACCAAACGACTCAAAATTCAAAAACAGATGAAAGAAACCGATGATCCGATACAATTATCGCGGTTACGAAAAGAATATGTGGATTTGTTTGTCAATGGACGCGAAGAACTGTTTCCAATGATTCAAGAGCTATCAGGTGATATAATCGATGACTATGTCGTAATCAAAGATGGTTCGGTTAAACGACTCAATACGACATATACGCAAACCACAAAACCAAAGAAAAAACGAAAACCTCGTAAAAAGCCACCAGTTACAGAACAATCTTAGAATAAGATTATCGCATAAATCATCTACGATTCTGTGGGTATTTTTTTGTATGCTATCATATATTACAATGACAGAAATCTCGGATGCGGACAGAATCATAAATTTCTGTTATGGACTCGGTCTACCATTTGAACAAATGGTTTTTGTATCAAACCAGTTGCAAACACTCCACTCATAAATGTTTGATGATCAGAGTCCTAGTGGTGGTCTTATAGACGACAAAATAGTAACAGATTGCATCAATCCTACAACAATGAAAAATTCAACAATGAAAAATTCAACAATGAAAAATTTCAAGGATCGCGATGAAGCCGAGGATTTTTTTACGAGTATTGGTTGTAATTTTAATCAGAGCGGTTATGGATATAGTAAAAAGAATTACTCTAAGAAGAGAAGATCATCCAAAAGAAGAACATCTAAAAGAAGAACATCTAAAAGAAGATCATCCAAAAGAAGAACATCTAAAAGAAGATCATCCAAAAGAAGAACATCTAAAAGACGAATCTATTACTAAAGAAAGAGTCTCGTGATATTCACGCGTATACGCTAGCCTACAACAGAGGAATCTTAGGATAATGCTGTGAGAATCTTGTTTTGAAACTTTTCTGTGTACATAATTCACCTAATGTATGATTCACTATCTCTCCCTCAAACACAAGATGTTTGAGAGTGGGTACTTCACCGAGTTTGTGTCTGGCATCTTCATACAAACACACTATAGGTATTTGTGATATATCTGTGGTTAAACATTGATCGGATATATGAATATCTAATGTAAACTTTGTTGGATTTGGATCTGGGTAATAGTAACGATTTGTATACACTGCAAATCCAATTTTTCTCTGATAACTTGTCCAGATTGCCGTCGACAACAAGTTATAATCCATTCGTGTATATTGATAATCGTCTCTTTGTATATCAGATACAAGATCATCCACTGATTCATAGTCTGTTTGAATACCGCTTTGATTGTAGGCGTCCAAGATACCTTCTTTGTCTGAAGACAAGACAAGAGACACGAGTAGATCGCGAATATCTTTGGGTTGAATGTCAGGATAATCCATCGCATAAGACAACACGGATGAAAATGTGACAGGAACATCCCCTCCTAAATGCTGATACACTTTGAAATCACCAAAGATAACATTCATTTGATTGGG
>Ga0181401_1000819_pt1 | contig 12680 bp, 13 predicted proteins | sample 24SPOviralmetaG_FD_130130 | JGI IMG/M metagenome (GOLD analysis project Ga0181401, IMG submission 130130) | Marine viral communities from the oligotrophic San Pedro Time Series (SPOT) site, San Pedro Channel, CA, USA - 24 SPOT_SRF_2011-07-20 | ecosystem: Environmental > Aquatic > Marine > Strait...
AACTACCAAGTAATGAAATGGCTACTAATGAAATGGCTACTAATGAAATGGCTACTAATGAAATGTCTACTATGCCTAATTTATTTGTATTAGCCACTGCTTTTTCTACCTTTATAAATAAATTTAGTTTATTGCCCCAAGAAGTTATAACAAAATATAGATTAGCTATTAAAGGTGATAAACTTGGAGAAGTTAAACAAAACTTTAAAACAAGAATAGGTTTGTTACAAAGTAAAATAAATGGAGTATATGATCCAACATCTTTTAATAATCAGTGGAGCCCGTATAAAATGGATAAATATGGTAATATTGGTGTAGCCATTACTGGTAGAGGAGCAGATATATTAAAACGGATAACTAGTGACTATAATACTAAATTTAAAGATAATTATGATATAGAAGTTTTAAAATATGAATATGATAGTAGTGGAACATTCTCAAAATTGGGTCAGTTGCGTTTATTATATATGATGTTACCTTTAGACGCAACATATTTATCAAATCCATATATGTATTATCCGACAGATAGAAATCCTGTAGGAGATAGTGTTATGGGGTTTTCGGTAAAATTAACTAATAATAAAACTATGTGTGATAAAGTTAGTGAAATATTTTCATTATTAACACCACCTGAATCAACAGATATAAGTATTATTCTTGAGGAAGGATGTAATAAAATATTGAATAATGTAGATGAATTATTGACCCAGATAGTTACATGTAGTTTAGATACAAGACCCAATTCATCGCAAATAAGAGGAGATGCCGAAACAGAAGCCAAAGCTTGTTTTGTAGTGAATGCTAATATAGGTGTTCCAGTTACCTCTACAAGAAATTATCTTCTAGGTAATTATCTTCTAGGTAATGGACAAAGAATATTGTTTGATAAACAAGGGAAATGGATGCCAAATCTTTATAATCATTCTAGTGAAGATAATCACTGTTATGTTATGTGTATTCCTCATGGTGGATCATATAATCAATTAGGGTGGGTTCAATTTGAACCATTTCAGAAATTAATATCACGATTACGTCTTAAATATACTAAATTACCAAATATTATAAAACAATGGAAAAAAACAAATAAAGAAATATATGATTTTCAAAAATTAGTTATAGCCTATTTTAGAAATGAGTGGGAACATGTTTGGGATTATTTAGATATGTCTGAAAGATTTGGTGATCCGAAATATATACAAGAAACTATAAAATTTTTAAAAGCAATTTCAGGTTATTTTAATTCACAAGATAAAGTTAATGATTGTATATCAGTATTACAATCATTAGATATGTATTTTAATATATATATACGGCCACTAATTATGGCTCAATGTTGTGGATTTGTCAATCAACGGAAATCTGATAAACGAATTACTAAAAAAAATAACAATGAATTTGAAAGCACCACTGGTAATTTAAATTGTGAACTTGATTATGTAGCATATAGTAAATTATTCAATAATAGTATTGATATGGGTCATTATGGTTATAGTTTATCAAAAATTCTGGCAAAAATTATAAATCAAGATAAAGGTTTAATAGGGGAAATGAAATTTTTAAATGAGTTTAATAAATTATGTAATAATAATAAATATAGAAATGACCAATTTAAAGGAAGTGTTAAATATATGGAAATTAGATTATCCTTATTAAAAGATTATATGAAGGCTGAATTTATGATTGAAAAGATAGAAAAAGATGTTGGGTTATCAAATAGTTTCTTTAATGATATTAAAAAAAGTCCATTAGAATTTAATAAATTTGTTCGTTTGCTATTTGTGTCTCGATGGTCTGTTATGGTTTGTAGGAAACAAAATTTTAAAGGTTATTTCAAAAAATATGGTTTTTTCTTTTTACGATTATTACTAAGGAAAATAATCACAGGTAAATATAATAGTAATGAAATAGATAATGATATAACAACTGCGTTAAAATTATGGATCACAGTTGCTAAGGTTGGCACACCTGAATTTGATCGAAGTTTAGGTGCATTAAAATTGAGAAAAAGTAAACGCAAACGAAAAAGTAAAAAGAAAACAAAACGTAAACATAAACGTAAAAAGAAAACGAAACGTAAGAAAACGAAACGTAAGAAAACGAAACGTAAAAAGAAAACAAAACGTAAAAGAAAACTATAAAATTTATCTTAATTATTTCATACCTGAAAACAAAACTAAATATCCTACAAAACCTACTAATAATGATATTTTATATCTATATTTCATTTCTTCATATATTTTTGCCCAGGCATCTGTTTGTTCTTTGCTAGTTAAGGAATACAACATCAACGGTGATTTAGGATAAAAATAATATACACCTAATTTAACCAAATACACGATTGCTAAAAAGGTGCAAACAGGATAACTTTGTTTTGGATTATAAAAATAATAACTAGTAGCAGAAATAATACCCACAACCATTCCGGTAATATAAATCATTACTCTTTCTCTAACTATATCTGTATAGGTGTGTTTCTGATCTTCATCTAACAGATTATAAAAATCTTGGAAAATACCTTGATCTTTCTTGAATAAACTCATGTAAATGGACGATAATAATAAAGTAACACCTACAACACATAAATTACAATCTAACATTTATTATTAATGTATATTTTAATCTACCTCATCAATTGTAGGACCACTAGTTGTTTCTTCGGGTGGCACAGCTTCGTTTGATGAAAAACCTTCGGTCCCTTGGCTCATTGCTTTCATCATGATTGGTTGAATAGCACTGTTTAATTCACTTAGTTTAGCTTCATATTCTGATTTACTATATTCATCATTTACCAACCATGTATCGGTTTCATCTACAATCGTAGTGATTTGTTGAATATCTGATTCTTCTAACTTTGATTTAAACTCTTCTTTTTGAATGCTTGAACGTGTAGTGTAGACCAACGCTTCTAGTTTATTTTTAGCTTCAATTTTCTCACGTAGTTCTTGATCATCTTTTGCAAATTCATCCGCTTCTTTGACCATTCGTTCAATTTCTTCTTGTGATAAACGTCCTTTATCATTTGTGATTGTAATACTCTCTTTCTTACCTGTTCCCTTTTCACTGGCTTCAATGTTCAAAATACCATTCGCATCCAAATCAAAGCTGACTTCAATTTGGGGGACACCTCGTGGTGCGGGTTGAATACCTTCTAGCATGAAATTACCTAATTCATTACAATCTTTAGTCATAGTTCGTTCACCTTCAAATACCTGAATATTCACACCCGGTTGGTTATCTTCAAATGTAGAGAATGTTTGAGATTTTTTGGTAGGAATAGTTGTTTGTCTTTCAATAATTTTGGTCATAACACCTCCAGCGGTTTCTAAACCCAGAGATAAAGGGGCAACATCTAAAAGTAATATTTCACTGGTTTTGTCTCCTTCTTTAGAACCTCCTCCTAGAATGTTTGCTTGAACCGCGGCGCCATACGCAACCGCTTCATCGGGATTGACTCCTTTATTCAATTCTTTTCCCCCAAAAAATTCAGATATCATTTGTTGAACTTTTGGTATACGAGTAGAACCACCCACCATTACAATTTCATGAACTTCAGATTTGCTACACCCAGCATCTTGTAAAACTTTTGAAACTGGTTGAATACACTTTTGAAATAGACCCATACATAGCGACTCAAATTTAGCTCGTGTTATACTGGTAAAAAAATCAATACCATCATACAGTGAATCAATTTCTAGATTGGCTGTTGATGAACTAGATAATGTTCGTTTGGCTTTTTCACACGCAGTTTTGAGTCTACGAACAGAACGTTTACTATCAGTAATATCTACTTTATGTTTTCTCTTGAATTCAGCCATGAAATGTTGCATTAGTAGATTGTCAAAGTCTTCTCCACCTAGATGAGTGTCTCCTGCGGTGGCTCTAACCTCAAAAATACCATCATCTATATTTAATAAAGACACATCAAATGTTCCACCACCTAAATCAAAAATAAGAACATTTTGTTCAACTGATTTATTGTCTAGACCATATGCGATCGCGGCTGCGGTTGGTTCATTGATAATTCGGAGGACATTTAGTCCCGCGATACTACCCGCATCTTTTGTAGCTTGTCTTTGTCCGTCGTTAAAATAAGCTGGGACAGTGATAACCGCATCAGTAATTGTTTCACCTAAATAGGATTGGGCGATATCTCGCATTTTAGTCAAAACCATCGCAGATATTTCTTCAGGATGAAATTCTCTGCGTTCATCTTTGTATTCTACTTCAATAAGTGGCTTACCAAGTGAGTCTTCTTTTACTGTAAAAGGAAAATTCTTGATTTCTTGTTGTGTAATTGCATCATCAAATTCACGTCCAATAAGTCTCTTAGCATCATAAACGGTGTTTGTAGGATTCATGGCTGCTTGATTTTTAGCTCCATCACCAATCAAACGTTCATCATTAGAAAAAGCAACATAACTAGGAGTTGTTCTGTTTCCTTGATCATTTGCGATAATTTCACACCTGTTATCCCTCCATACACCTACACAAGAATAGGTTGTTCCTAAATCAATACCGATAGCTACCATTTTACTATAAATTAGGATGTCTTTTTTAAGTATCTTTTATCAATTTCTTGTTTTAATAGTATCAATAATGTATCCATATGTTTTGTATATTGTGGTTCTATGACATCTTTTACTATTTTGATGTATTTTCGGTTAACTTCAATTGGTTCGTCCATCAAAAGTAGAGTTTATGATATCTTTTAGTAACTAAATAAATCAAATTTAAATATACTATATAATATAAATGAGTGGTTTAAGTCGTTTAGAGCAGTGGAGTAAGCTTACTGAAACTGGGTTTGCACCATTTGAATACAAAAAGCAACATGACGCACGTATTGCTAAATTAAATAATTTGGTAGCGTGTATTCGTCGTTGCACCGAAGAATATATGAAACTTAGTGCTTCAGAAAGGAGTGATGAAATGAAAATTATATTAAAAGAATCACTAGAATTGAATCGTGAAATTGAAAAATTCATAGCCAGTAATAAATTTGGTTCATTAAAAAAGTCTAAGAAGAAATCTAAGAAGAAGTCTAAGAAGAAATCTAAGAAGAAGTCTAAGAAGAAGTCTAAGAAGAAATCTAAGAAGAAGTCTAACAAAGGTGGAGGGAATATGAATGTATTTGAAAAATTATATAGTTGTTTAGATACATACGTTAAATTAGCGATCACACAGATTGAAGGTAAAGAACGTGCTAAAGATGAATTACCCGTAATTGAACAAGCCTTGAATCTACAAAAGAAAGTTAAATTATTCTTAGATAAAAACAATACAACACCATCTAAAAAACCGAGTAATATACCTAAAGAAATAGTATTTACACCGTCTGATGCTCCAGATTTAATAGATTTTGGGGCATTACAAAAGAAACGTAGAAACAAAAAACGTAAGAAAACACGTAAAACCATGAGAAGAAAGGGCGGACGTTAAAAATATGTGGACGTTAAAAATATGTGGACGTTAAAATAAAACATAGTATATAGTATAAATGAGTAAAAGCCGACGTAATTACTCTAAACTTCGTAGTAAAAAAGCAAAACGTATCAATAAAACTAAACGTATCAATAAAACAAGGCGTTACAAAACTAAACGTATCAATAAAACTAAACGTAGATATTCTAAACAATCACGAAGGCTCAGAAAAAACAATAAAACTAAGAAAAAGAGTAAAAAAATAATTGGGGGTGCATATCCATTAGGTGAATTTAATGGGCTAACAAGTATTCAAGGTTTACTTGGAGATGGTATGATGCTTCGGTTAGTTAGACACGGTATACCTAATTCTAAATCCGGTATTGAGGCATTTGGTGGTTTTTCGAACTTATCAGCTAGTGCATACTTAGAATGGGGTACGAGATCATTCTTGAAGTACTTAGGATATGAACCTACACTTTATTTTGATGATAAACTTAAAACAGTTGAAGTTAGTCAAGTTGGTGAACACCGTAAAACAAAAGCAGGAAATAAGGGTGTAGATATTTATAAAAAATCACTATTTGACTTTCCAGTAAGTTTGACGGAAGAACCAACAGGACAAATTAATTTAGTAGTATTTGTATCACCTTTTTTAAGAACATTGGAAACAATGTTAGAAATGATGTCTTCTGCTATAATTACTATTATAGAACGTAGGGGTCAAGCTGATAGAGGGTTTAAAATAACGGTGATCATAGGACCTTTTACAGAAATAAGGTCATGGAAAGACCAGACTTACGGAAATTATTACCATCCAAAAACTATAACACGATTTTTAGAACTTGTTGATAATTTTAACGGTATTTATTTGAACGACGGTAACGTGAAAGTTGATTTTGATTTATTAGTCTGTAATGGTGATAGTTTGAAAAATTTATTTTTGACTCAATTACCAACCATTCGTCAGACTGAAGAACTTAAAAAATTTGTAAGCGAGTCGATTTCCGCTAATCTTGATTTAATAAAAGACACGTTTAATAGTTTTATGAGAAGTAAAATATATCAAGTTGATAAAAATAATACTCAGGCAGGTCAAGAAATGGATTTATTTAAATGTTTAGAACGTGTTTTACAATTAGAGTTAAAGTACGATTTTGAAATAGAAACGTTGAAAATGAAAGTAGCTTTAATGGTAAAATATGAAAGTAATAAAGAGGTTGCGCTTTCGTACTTTCCTAATCTCGTGCGGGCTCTGTTCGACCGTGATACACGTGATACAGAGGATTATGAAGGACGTTATCGAGCCCTTTATCTATATATTTCGGCAGAATTGATAAAATTAGAGGAAGAAGATGCAAAAGTATTAAACCTAGTTAAAACTGATCATTTTAATGAATGTAGAGTTGTTACTCATAGTAATCGGTTAAAGCAATTATTTACTCATAGTCCCACAGATAACCCCTCTGATAAAGTCGGATATTTAGAATCGGTACTTGTTGGTAATTTTTCTAAAACCCGTTATACAACAGACGTTTTAGATCTAAATACTAAAACCGGTTATGAAATATCAGATTCCCGTCTAGAAACTAAAGTTTTACAGTGTAATAATGAATTGAACCAATTATTTTTGCCAGCGGGTAAACATTTATTGTCAAATACACCTAAGGGGGGGGGGAATAAATCCACTAAATTGAATAATTTCTAAAAAATCCATCTGGTTTCTTGAATAATTTATTTACAAAAGTAGATTTTGTGATAACTTTTTGATTATCTTTGGTTGTAGACCAAATAGCCATAAAAGAAATCATTATAGATTTATTGTAAACCAATTTAAATTCATGTTTCATTAATTTTTTTATTTGTTTGAAAGTTAAGTAGTCTTTTTTTGTGTATTTGTGAAATAGTCTTGTGTATTTATTATTTTTATGTTTATTCTTTGTTTTCATATAATTAAGTGTAGATTTATTTTATTTGTATTAATATAATGAGTATTGATTACAACAAGTGTGCTTACTTAAATCCTGAAAAACAAAATGCATCATCTATGTTAAAACCCTGTATTAATGGATCTGATCCCTTAGTGTGGCCTTGTGATGAAAGAAAAGTAATGAATAATGATATCTTATCTTTGGTTACAGAAAGACCTAATGGAGATAACATTGAAGGTGAATTACCTCATTCATTAAATGTTTCACCTGAATTACAAGCACGTCGTAAATTATTGAATTCTGTAGCACCTCCTGAAAAAAAAGCAAATGAAAATATGTATGGGAATTCTAATATTGAAGGATTTACCAATTTAGGCGCCAGTTATGTGAGAGAAGGTGGGTTACCAGACACCTATTATAAATGTCCTTTAACAGGAAAAATTACCAAACTCTGCGACAACTGTAAATATAATCAAGATAAAGTTGGTTTAAGTCGTCAATTTAATGAAGGAGATCCATGCTTCCCATACGGTGTATACAACGGACTAGATAACGATGGATACACTCAATGCACATGTGGTTCAGAGGGTCAATATTGTAATGAGATATTTGATGTTCAGGGTGGATTATTTGCCGATGGTGTATATCTAATGAATGTTGGTGATTTTGGTGTTGTTGCGGATTACTCATCATATTAAATAAAAAACATATTACACGATACATATTACTACATTATACAATTACTAATACAAGAACACCTTACCAATCGTTCGCTTCTTGATTTTCTTCTGCTTCTTGATAAAGCTGTTCTTCAATTTCAACATCTTCTTCGGTTGTATTACCTAGAATGTGATTGACTGATGATACAATTACATCTTCCGCATTTCGGAGTGTTTGATAATGATCTTCTGTGTAAGCCGTTACAAAGAAGAACACATCTTCTGATGATTGATTCTCTACATTCAAGTTGCGAAACTTAGGCTTTCCCTTAACTTCGGAACCTGCGCGAACTTGAATACTTGTCTTAGCTGCTACAGCCTTTTCGTTATCTCGTTCAGTGATAAATGTTACCATTCGCTTCAAATTAGAAGCATTCTTACCGATAACCTTTCCAATCATGTAATTATCCATGGGGACACGGAAGGCAACAGTATACTTCTTAGTTTGATTCTTCTTAGGTTGTGAGTTCTTAGCTGGTGTCTTTTTGACATGAGGCTTATTTTCTCGTGGAGTCAAGAACTTAACCGTCCAATTATTTAGGACAATTACTCCTTGTTCAATGAGGGATTCATCGTCAGAAGAGAGAACTGCTACAACCTGTTCATCACGAACTTCCACATGGATTCGCATGCTAGGGACTTCATCTACTTCTTCTGAATTAGACTTCTTTTCAGTGACCCAATTAATCTTGGAGAAACGAACAACATTTTGAATGTTCTTTCCCTTAGCTCCGATAAATGCGGCGACACGATCAACCGGGAAATCAGAAATTTCAATCTCTCGCTTGTGAGCATGTTCCTTAACTTCTTGTTGTTCAGCTTGTTCTTCTCCTTGTTCTTCAGACTGTTCTTCCGATTCTTCAGCACCACCTCGGAGGCGTAATACAAGATGAAGCGTTGATTCTTTTTGGATATTGTAATCTGCGAGTGTGCGACCGTCTTCAAGTTGCTTCCCTGCGAAGATGAGGCGCTGTTGATCTGGCGGGATTCCCTCCTTATCCTGAATCTTAGCCTTCACATTCTCAATTGTATCTGATCCTTCTACTTCAAGAGTAATAGTCTTGCCTGTGAGAGTCTTTACGAAGATCTGCATTCTTAAAAGAGTTAAAAGTTTTTCTTAGTTCTGAGGGTTTAGAGTGTTTAGTGAGTTTTGTTAGTTTGTTTGTGAGTTGTTTGTTTGATGGTTAAGTATCTTCTATCAAAGAATCAAATTTTCAAATAATTATGAGTTTAATTTTATTATTTTTAATATTTGTTATTAATAATTAAAATAAATGATAAATTAATGAACTCTTCTAATAAAGCAATTATCATTGTTAAAGAAGAAAAAATTAAATCTATCTATAATTACATTGATTTACAGGGAATAAGACAATTTCTCGTTTATCATCCTAGAATGTTATTAATGTTTGAGATATTAGTTCATCACATTGATGATTATGTGAATCAAAGAATAATGAATGGGAAAGATACAATGAATAATTCAGCTCATATTTGATACCTATTTAAAGTTTTATTGATATACTAATATGTAATGGTTTAGCCCGTATGGCGCAATTGGATAGCGCATCAGACTTCTAATCTGGGGGTTCTGGGTTCGAGTCCCAGTTCGGGTATTTTTGCTCCCGTAGCTCAGTCGGTTAGAGCGTTGGTCTTATGAGCCAAAGGCCGTGGGTTCAAGTCCCTCCGGGAGCATTTGTTCATTTAGCTCCTCAAGGTTGCTAATGGATATCCTAGTCCATTTAGCTCCTCAAGGTTGCTAATGGATATCCTTGTCCATTTAGCTCAGTTGGTAGAGCGCAAGACTTTTAATCTTGTGGTCGCGGGTTCGAGTCCCGCAGTGGATAAGGACTAATTACCCTAAGTAATTCGGTAAGGAAAAGTATCTTATCGTCATAGTTAAGCATGGGTACCCGAGTCTGGTCAAAGGGGTTAGACTTAAGATCTAATGCGATACGCTTCGTGGGTTCAAATCCCACCTCATGCATGTTTGGTTAGTTTTGACTAATCTTTCCTTCTTAGCTCAGTTGGCAGAGCGCTCGGCTGTTAACCGATAGGTCGCTGGTTCGAGCCCAGCAGAGGGAGTTTTTATCCCATTTAGTCTAGGTGGTTTAGGATAATCGGGTTCAAGTCCCGGAGTGGGAATATTTTTTTAACTCGTTGTAGCTCAGTTGGCAGAGCAGTGGACTGTAAATCCATTTGTCGCTGGTTCGAGTCCGGCCAACGAGATCTTTTATTTTTCATGTAATTTAATATAAACATTATTATATGAATAAAACACTACTACCATTTTACACAATAGCTACAATTATATCCATTGCATTATTTTTGTATAATGTAGATTTATCATTTAAAGACAGAGTCAATAGACCTTTGAATATTAAATATTTGGTTATATGTATATCCTCTGTATTTTTATTATATAGTTTATACAAAACAAACAAGTATGTTGATGAATATATATTACCGATTTTATTATTTATAAATATTGGTGTGTTATTATTTATATCATTTCACAATAATAAATTAACTAATATGCATATTATATCTATCATAGGTACCGTATATTTACTACTTACATTTAATTATAAAGATTTCAAAATAAAAAATGGTGCTTTAATAAAACCCAACAAACCATGGATATATCAACATATCATTATTTTAGGACTATGGTATTTATCATCTTCATATTTGACTAGAAAAAGTAAAATAATTTGTAGTTTATTAATTGTTTATCCTCTATTATTTCCATTAGATGAATATTTTATACACAGAATTGTTTCTTTGGTATCGGTTTATTTTGTATTAAATTTTCCTTGAAGTTTAACAATCTGTAAACTTTTTATATATATTACAATATAAATATGGACACAGTTACCGATACAATATCATCCACAGCTACTTCTTCTGTAGATGTTGTTAAAAAAACAAGTTCGGATGTAATTCAGTTTAAATTTTACAAGAATCCTATATTTTTAAGCTTTATAGTGTATTGTATATTTTTATTTGTTAGTTATGCTTATTTAGATGACAAAATAAAAAACAGCTATGTATTTAGTAATAAATTTAGAGATTCATCAAACGATATACATTTTACTGAAATTATAAAATATCCCTATGACTTTAAAAGCGTTCCATCAATTATAAAAGTAATATTTACATCTCCACTAATATTGTATGTTGTCTTTTTTTCTATTTTATTCTCAAATTTTGTAGATATAAAGGGCTCTCAATATAGTTCATACTTTTATTCAGTTATGTTTAGTTACTTTTTCTTATTGATATTGTTTAGCATTCATGTCCTTCTGATTAAATATTTGGTTAAACCTCAAACAATTAAAATTGAATCCGAATTAAATAGAGATGATGGTAAAGATAGAGAAAAAACATATGAAGCATTTTACAGAACACAATGGGTCTTTTTAGCCTTTTTATCACCCATATTTGTCACTATCATGGTGTATTTTATGAGAAAGATAAACAATTATAGTTAATTATTCATTATCAGATTCATCTGTTATATAATTTTCTGTGTAGTAATCATCATTATCATCATAGTCTAAGTATTCTATTTCGTAATCAGGGTTAAATATAGGCATACCAGTTATAACAGAAATAGGGTTTGTATTATGATTGAAATAATATTCATAAGGTTCGTTCCATTTAGAATCAGTATTAGGAACAGTTCTGTTGAAATGTAATGAACATACTGCTTGTTTTTTGAGTTGTATTAATTTATGTACTGGATCTACCGCATGTGTGCAGTGAAAACATTGACATCCTACAATATACTTTTTATTTTCAGGTAGAGTATTACAGGGTAAATGTAAGAAGTGTATATTATCTTTACGTGCTTCATATAATAGTTTCTCTTGTTTAACAGCATGTGTATACCATGTGGGGGATTTTGAAGTTATCGGTATTGTATTTCGCCAATATTGTCTCATAAAGAGTATATAAATTTTGTTTTTTAACATTTGGGGAAGTTTATTAATATTCATTAAAATATATTTTGGATCATTTATAAAAAGATGTCTTTTTTTATGCTTTTTCTTTTTAGATTTTCTAGAAAGTAATTTCATATCTACAATTGATTATAATTTATTTTTTAAACTTAAACTAAGATTATATTATTTGTTTATAATATATCATGGCACGAGTAAAACGGAAACAAACTAAACGTAGAACTGTAAAATCAAAAGCACAAAAAAAGACAACTTCTAAAAAGACTAAATCAAGAAAAGATTGTGATATATCTAAATTTATAGTTTTAAAACGTTCCGATGTTAAATTATTATATAAAATAACTCAAAAAACAATAGATATATTGAATGAGAATAATATAGAATATTGGGCAGAAGGTGGTACTCTTATAGGTGCTTCAAGGACTGACAAAAATAATCCTATAGGTGGTTTTATATCTTGGGACGATGATGTTGATATTAGTATTGATAAAAAAGATAAAACCAGGCTCATGAAATTAAGACCTATTATAAAAGAAAACGGATTAATGTTAAAGAGTGTGGGAAGATACGTTAAAGTTTTAAAGCCGGGTAATGATCGTGTATGGATTGATATATTTTATTTAAATATAAACAAACAGTCAAAG
>Ga0181401_1000826_pt1 | contig 12586 bp, 9 predicted proteins | sample 24SPOviralmetaG_FD_130130 | JGI IMG/M metagenome (GOLD analysis project Ga0181401, IMG submission 130130) | Marine viral communities from the oligotrophic San Pedro Time Series (SPOT) site, San Pedro Channel, CA, USA - 24 SPOT_SRF_2011-07-20 | ecosystem: Environmental > Aquatic > Marine > Strait...
AAATTCAAAGGGTACTGTAAAACTTGTTTGGGTTGCACCCTGCGCTACTGTGTAAGAAATACGTGGTGAATTGTCTGCTATGTTAATTGTCATATCAAATCCTCATTTGAGCATAGAATATAAATCAATTAAGAAAGCTGCAACGCACAAAAAACAATTCTATCCGCACAATTAAAAAGAACGAGAAAGACCTAATGAAAAAGAGTTCATCTCATCTTTCCACAACCAAAGCCTAGCAAAAGGTAAATTCCTAGTAAAATCTTTAGCACCTTCTCCATAATCTCCATTAAGAAAATCAATAGCAGGATTAATTGTTAAATCAGTCGTTATGCTTGGACCTGCGCCCATAATGCCAGTAAACGCTGCAATTGCATCTGGGTCTTGAGGAAACTTAGCAGACACTAATCCCTCCATATAATTGCCATGCCCAAGAGCCATTGAAGTAGAAATAGATGTATACATTAAATCAGAATAAAGAGCTAACAATCCACTTTGATCAAAAGCCCTAGTAAATTTATCAGAAGTGTCCATGTCTTCCCAAGCAAAATCTGGTGTTTTAATTTTTACTGCAAGATAGCCAAGACCCATTGCAGCAAAAACACCCGACATTCTGTTTTTAATTTGATTTTGAGAATAAGCGCCAGTTACTTTATTCATTGCAGCAAAAGAATAACTCATAAACTGAAATGGTAAGCCAAGCAAACCAGATTCAATTTTAGAATAACCTTTTACAATAGAATCTTCTTGATAACCAAATGTTTTTGCAATCCTATGAGGTATATAAACTACACCATCTGTAATAATAGGTTTATCAGCAGGAGTGCCCATCATTACTGTATTTAGTATACCGCTTGATAGTGCGCTTCTAAAAGTTTCTGTAGCTTCGGCATCTGTCCATTCAGTAGTATTTGCTAAAAGTAACTCTCTTCCAGATTTTTGATATGGCATCTTAGATATACGTTTTGCCATTTGTTTATCAATATTATATCTAGCCAAATAAGTTACATCTTTATTACTTATTGAGTCATTATTTGCTAATTTTAATGAGAGCTTGATTAAAGTGTGACCTCTAACAATACTGTCTAGTTCTTTAGCAACAACAGTCATTGGCCCTAATAAGTTTGCAATACTATATACATTTCTTGCAACATCCCAAACACCATTTTGCATAGGATTATTACTCATGTGTTCTGTCATACGCAAATGAGAACTACCAACCATAATATCTAAACCTTCTCCTGCGGCTTCTCTATCTGCTTTGGTAAGTTTCATAGCATTTTCGTCTAGTATTGAAGTTAAGCCCTTAACGACATCACCAATTTCATGCTCCATAATAATTCTAGAAAAATCAGGAATAGCTGAAAATCCTGCTGCGCCTAAATAATTTAAGTAAGCAAAATCTTTCATAACATTTACTACTTGATTATCCCATCGACTAGGGTCGCTCATAGGAGAACCAACAATCCTGTCATACATAGACTTAAAGTCTTTTCTAAAAACATTAATGTCTTTTTGAGATTTACCTTCTATAAGCATATCTTCTTCAAGATCTTCAAGAACATCTGCAATTCCTCGACGACCAAATTCTTTGTAAAATTGATAAACACCTGCGGTTTTATGGGCATAAGTTCTCATAATAGCCATAGGGTCTTGAACAATAAAATCATAAACAAGTTTATTAGGTATATCTAACTCTCTATGACGAAGATGTTTTGATTTACCGTAACCATAAGAAACAACTTCTGGGTCGGCTACATCTTTAATGCCAAGAATATTATCAACAGTTTGCCTAGCCCTTTCTAAAACACTATCTGGGTCTGGATCTAAATCTTGACGAACATACTTTCCATTTACTTTTGCATAAACATACGGATGTTTTGAATACCAGTTAGCTATGATTTGTTCTAATCTTGCTCTGTCCTTTTTGATTGCAGCCATGTTCCAATACCTAGGCATAAAAACATCTTCATTCGCAGGTTTTAAATCATAATCTTCTAAGGTTTTTATTGTAAGCTCGTTCTCTTCTATTTGCTCTTTTAATCTGCTAATTTTATTTTTATAAAAAGTTTTAAGTTTTTTACTTTTGTATTTGGCCTCCTTTAGTTTAAGCACATCAATTTTTTTCTTTAGAATATCTATATCATCTGATAATTTACTAGAAGAGCCAAGCAAACCTATATCTTCTAATCTATCTTCCCAAGACTTGTAAAAATCATTCATAGATTGAATAGCTTGATTTTCATAATCACTAGAACCTTTTATACCATTTATTCTTTTTTCATTAGCTTGCTTAAGAAAGTCGTTATAAGTTCTAGACTTATCAGTTCCAGTAAACTTACCTTTTATTTTTGATCCATGCTCAATAACGTCTGTAAAGTTTATTCCTAATTTTACTTTTGGTGTTTCACCAATACTTTCACCCCAAAGCCTTTTTAGCACAGCGTCAGTTTGAACCCATTCGGCTTCCATTAACTTTGCTTTTTGATAGACAGATGGCCCAACAACCTTACCAAGCCTGTTTGCAGCCAAAGCTAGTCCACTATCATTTGCTAACTTTAACATTGATTTCTTTGCAGATTGACTGATGTTAGACTGAAGAACGCGTTTAAATGGTGTAGTAACAAACTTAAAAAATGGACTGTCTATAAATATATTAGAGTCTAAGCTATAGGGATCATTAACGCCTTTAATCTGCGCATCTTCAAATGATCTAATGCTTCGTTCTTTTTTTAATTCATTAAGTATTTCAGAGGATTCTTGTTGAGCTTTGTTAAAAGAAATTCTTTTTGATTTTAAAGCATCTAACTCTTTCTCAAATCCTACTCTTTCAGCTATTGAAATGTCTTGCTTCATAGCATTGTTAAAATCTAATTCAGCTTTATTAATCTCAGCATCAATAGGTAGTATATTTTCTTCTATACCAAATAATTCTTTTTCTTCTTTTTTAATGTAGTCAATCATATCTTGTTGTTTAAGACCACCATATTTCCTATCTTCTCTATTAAGTTTACTACCAAGATCATTAGCGGTTATATTACCTGCATCTTCAGATATATCTAAAGCTTCCATAAACTCTTTGTGAGTTTGCTCATGCTGTTGAAAAGCTAAAGCTCTTTTAGTTAAGGGTATACTTGTTGCTCCAGAAATCATACTGCCGAAAACAGTAGTGGCTGCAATATTTAATCCTGCTTCTACACCTGTTGCAGTAGGGTCAGTTATTAACCGAGGCACTTCAATTGCGGCCTGAGTAAGACCTGCGGCTGCACCACCTCTAGCTAACGATCTAGCAATACCAACAGTAGGACCACCAAAAGGTAAAGCAATAAGATTAACAGGGTCAACAAGACCTGCTGCTAAATTTTGTATTAAGCTTGCTTGAGCTAATACTTCTCTAGATTCATTACGCTCATTTATTTGATTTTTAAGAATACTCATGTGATCTTTGTTCTTTGCAAAAACAAGAGAGTCAAAGTAATCTTCATAGCCTTCTATATCTTCTAGTGGATTGTATTCTAAATCCATATCAAGATGTTTAAACTTTGACTCATTTCTGATTGAGTCTATGATTCCACCATAGCTATAATCTAATTGAGCTTTTACTGTATCCCATGTTGTTGGGTTATATTCATACTCTTCAACAGCAACTTCTGGTAAAGTTGTTAAAGGAGCAATTGCATATTTTAAATCAACAACCATATTTAATTACCCATTGGCAAGAACTCTGAGCCAGCAGGTGCAACGCCAGTAGGTGTAGTTCCTGTTCCTGTTACACCAACATCAGCCCTTTCTGCTACAGAGGCTCTAAGATCAAATATTTCTTCTTTAGTCGGTAGCTCATTAAATTCTTTTACAAAAAGTTCTTCTGCTTTTTGAATTACATCTGGCTCCGCACTGCTAAACATAAATGGTATTGATGTTGTAGGATCAATAACAGCTCTTAAAGCACCACTTGCTTGCTCTACAAGAATGTAATTAACTATACCTGATGATGATGGTATAGGCATTAAGTAAGCTCTATTTTTTATATTAGAATTAGAAATAGTTTTTGAGATTGTATTCGTCTTTTTTGCTGACAGAATAATTTCTGTATTAACTTTATTTACGAAATAAGTTTTTAACTCTTCATTACCTTTAAAAACAGCATCCAAAGAAAACTTTGATCTATCACCAGTAGAATGATTAAAATCAAGCATATAACCTTCACTTGGCAAAAATGCTTTTTCATAAAACGCTCTTATAGCAGTAGCTAACTCTCCTTTTTTCTGCTCTGTTGCATATAAGTATTTAACTAATGGAGTAAGCATTTTAGTTGCTTCTGCATTATTGGCAGCTTCTGGAATTTCTGACAAAATAAATTGTTTTATACTGCCACCTAAATTTTCTTTTCGAGTTGTTGCTACAGATGGATCATCTGCTTGATTAAGCTGTTGATATATTACAGATATATCTGCATTAGCAGATTGAGCTACTAATCTTATTGCCTCAAGTCTACCTTGAGTATCATTACTTAAGTCAGTATTTTGCCACATATTAGCATAACCTCTTTCACGAGGTTGATTTGCAAAATGAGAATAAAAAGCTAATAAATTTCTAGCTTCCTCATCACTCATATCAGATGTTCCATTAGCTATTCTGTTAAGATCTTCAGCCATGCTTTCAGGAATAACACCAGACTCTATCGCTCTATACAAAAGCTTTGTTGCAGGGTTTCTGTTATTTATTATTTCATTACTTCTAAAATAATTTATATCATTATTTGTTTGTTGAAGAATTACTTCTTCTACATATTCTCTATTTGTTACGGAGTCTTTTATTGAAGAGCCATTATACAAAGATCTATTTATGTCTGCTTTTTCTTTTCGAATTTTTTGTTTAGACTCTTTTACAGATAATCTACTTGTCATTTGTACAAGTCTTGACTCAACAGCAAATCCATCAGAACCTATAGTTTTAGCTCTATCAACCATATCTATTACTTCTTGTGGAACATCTTCTTTATCATTTGGGTTAGCAGCATAAGCAGCAGCAGTAGCCATAGCAGAAGAGTTCATACCTAACTTTGTAGCTTCTTTGCCCATAAAAACACTAGCAGCAGCATCTCTTGCTCTATTTGTATATGCAGATTTTTGTGTAGCACTAAGAAAATCAAAACCTCTAACCTTTCCTTCAAACTCAGAAAGAAGCTCAGAAGCTGTAACAAAACTAGAAGATTGTAAAATATTTTTTATATAACCATTAGACAACTCTTGCTCAAATAAACTTCTTTCAGACCTAAATTTTTCTGAATTTCTACTGTCTACATTAGAATATTTTGTAGATAATGCTGTGAGCATACCGCGATGCTCTATAGTTGTAATGTCCTTTAAGGCATTAGCAATACCTCTAGACTTACCAGTTAAAATTCCTGCATCTCTATCAATAATAATTTTATTTATAATATCTTCTCTATCATTTGGAGAGCCTTCTATATTATCATATAATTCTATTATAAGCTTAGTAGCGTATGCTTCTCTTATAACTTCTCTTTGTCTTAAAAATTCTGGTTCACCTAAATCTAATTCTTTTACTTTATCTAATAAAATTTGAGTGTCGGCTGTAAATCTTCCTGCAATATTTTCTTTTGCAGTTTGTGGATCAAACTCATCAAAATCATCTACAACAGCTTCAACATCATTTACATTATCAGTAACAAATCTTTCTATTTCTATTCTTCTTGAATATCGAATAGCATTTATATCTCTTTGAAAGTTATTCTCTTCTATAGCAGAGGATTGATTAGCATATGTAGCAACACCTGCTAAAGCTTCAAAGTCTAGTGTTTTTACAAGCTCACCATTACCTGCATCTACATCTTGCATCATGTATTTTGTAATGTCGTTATAGATAGCTAACTCTGCCTCATCTAAATCCGTAGTATCTTGAACCTGTATTGCATCAGCAATCCTAGATGCGCTTTCTCTACCTATTTTGCTAAACTCTCTATCGATAACACCTTCAGCATGAGATATAGAAGTAATCTGCCTCCATTTATCTATAGTGCCTCTATCAACAAGAGCACCCTCTTCTAAGTCAGCGATGCTAGCCTTAACAGAATCAATGAGACCAGAAACATCTTTGCCTTCTTTTGAATGTTGCCTAATTAAATCTAATCTACCTGCATTTTTCTGAAGAACTTCACTTGCAGTTTTAGCTCTTTCTCTTCTATTTTGTTCCTGCATCATGTTTAGCTTAGTAGCTGTAACATATTGAACACCAGTATCAGCAATATAATTTGTGTATGAAGTGGCTCTACCATTTTGTTCTGAAGATCTAAGCATACCATCAAGATATGTATTCATTTCTCTTTCATATGCTTGGAAAGCATTAGGATCATTTTCATACTTAATAGCAACTTCAGACGCTTTAGTTTTTATTTCGCTTTCTATTGAGAACTGAAATCTTTCAGCGACAGCTTTTTCATAAGCTTCTGAACCAGTTCTGCCAATAAACCTATTGTCACCAATCCAATCCAAAGCTTCTGGTTTACCAGTCTTAGGATTAATTGTAGTAATTTTTTCTATATCAAGCTCTTGAGCCTTTTGAGCTCCACTTATTGCAGCCTGTCTACCCATTTCACCAATAGCTAGTTGAGTAAGTTTATCAGTAGCATTAGCTAACCTTCTATATCTTTCAGCATCACCGCCTCTAGAGTTAACAACTCCTATTGGCCCTATACTGCCTACCTGTCTTTTTTCCCTAATTATTGGCATAACTTATTCCTTTGGGGTTATGTCTATATTTTTTAGCAAGCCAGATAGATTGCTTAATAAGTTTATATTAGCCTCTGTTCGTATTCCTGCGGCAGCGCCCTGTCCATATTTATAATCTATAGCAGCAGCCGTTGCATACTTAGCAGATTGCAGATTAGACATACGCTCTAAATCGCCAAGATCTTCAGCAACAGTTTCTCTATTCTTTTTTAGAAAGGCTTGTACAGATCTGTCTTCTCTTCCCATTGCGCTAAACATAGCAATGTTCTGAGACTCAGCTACTTTCATTTCTTCAAGCCTACGATTGCCCTGACTTATAGCTTGAGCTTTTGCTAGAAAAAGTTCGTTAACTTTTTGCCTAGCATCAAAGACACCAAGCTCTGCTCTTCTTGCAGCTTCTGCCTTTTGATAGTCATATGTTTTTTTTGCACTTGCAAAGCCAAGCACAGTAGTAAAAATACTTAAGGGATTCATCAGAAAGATACCTACGCGACTAAACCATTAACTTGTATAAACATAGGTGCAGTTTGAGTTACTGTAATCTGAGGGTCTTTGTTATATCCCAATAAATAAAACTCCCTTTTCCCTGTAACTGCTTGCCTTGGTAGGCTAAAATCATTGTTTACTTTTCTTATTATTAACTTCTTGTTATTTACTGAAACAGAAAGAGTCTCAGATAAATCTAGTATTACCCTAGATAAACTTCTAGGTTGCCCTGTTTCTGGGCCAATAGCAGTATTAACATCTATTGGATTAGTCTTTAACTCTACATCAAACCCAAATCCTACCTGACAGCTTGTGAGAGAGGCGTCTACAGCCGAAACGTCCACCTTGCCATTAGCTACTGTAAATTTACCTAAGTAGTCTGTAGAGCTTATTACATCGACCTCTGCACCATTCTCAAAAAAATTAGATACAGTAAAGACTCCTGCCGTTCCTGTATATGTATTCCCAATATCTAAACTTACATTTTGATTTAACTCAGTAAATACAAAACTCTTTGTACCTGATCCAAGATTAGTCTTAATAACAGCAAAGACACGATTACCAATAGCAGTAACAGAATGAAACGAACCGTCAGTTTCAAATCTTGTCCACCCTGCAACACCTTCAATTCTATTTAAATTGTATACAGCAATTTCACCAGTAAAGTTTTGAGCAAAAACAAATGACTCAGCTGTGTTTACCGCGCCACTAATCACACACATTTGAACAGGGTCGCTTATTAAATGAGAAGAAAGCAATGAAATAGGATCAGCCTTATAAGCTTGTTGACTATCATCAAATACAAACTGACGTATCATCTTGCCACCAATCTGACCAAAGATTGTAGCACCATAAAAAGGTTGAGGTCTTACAAAAGTAGAACCAAAAGATGTTTGTCTTTTGACCCTAGCATTTGTTGGAGTAATAGGTTGGTTCTCAAATGTAGGAATAAAAAACTCAGAACCTGCGGTAAAGATATGTATGTCTCTATTAGAAACAAAGTGACGTATAGTAGCCACCTCACCAATACTCATTACTAACTCTAAGCCATCATCGTCAGCAGCTTCTCCAATATCGAAGTTGTAAAATAAACCAGACTTACTTGCCCAAACAGTATCAGGTTGTGATAGCGTACCACCAAACCACAATCTATTTTCATGGAAGCCGACAGCAGCAGGATAACCACGTAATGAAGAATATGATTGCTCCATCCACTGTTGAGTTGCAGCATGTGTTACTATCTGCAAAAATCCACCGCCATCTTCAGATGTATTAGCAGATGAACCTGCTGTAACAATATATCTGTTTTCGTCTAAGACACTTGCAATACTTCTAGTGCCATTAATCTGTGAAGCATTTATACCGCCAACAGCAGAAGCATTTCTTATTGTAATGCTATCATTTGTAGTCATTCCGTGATTAATATGAGTAATTTCTAAATTACCAGAGCCATCAGTTGTTCTAATAGAATTAGGATCAAGCTCTACAAAAAGCTCATCAACAACTCTACCAGTAGCAGATGTAGCAGATTGAACAGATGTTATATATATCTCAGCGTCATGATACAGCAGTGTTATACCTACATGCTTAGAGTCAGGATAGTTACCACCAGATTGACTTCCTGTTATATCAAAATAAGCAGCACTTGTTGTTAGTGTAATAGAAGTACCAGTTGTAGCAGAAGGATCTAGTGTCATACCAGTTGCTTGGAAATGATAATATGGCTGATAAATCTTAGCGCCACCTGCTTGAAGTTGAAAGTTAAACTGCTCTACTTGGAAACTATTCAAACCAGTTCTTATAATCTGTTGACACATAAAGGTATTATGACAAAGAAATAATACATCTCCACCTTGGGCATAAGTCATTTCATGCAGATAGGCTTGATCCCACTGCAATGTATTTGAATCAATATCTTGCGTAAGTGTAGTTGCTAAACTCAATGCACCAGTAACAGGGTTAATAAAAAATATTTCACACTTCTGATGCGAGAAAGCTATTACATATTGCTCATCATCTGAGAAAACAAAAGGTATTAATCTTACTTGCTGCCTTATAGATGTATCTTCAGTTACCGAAGTAAAGTCATGCAAAGCTTGAAAGCCACCACGTTTAGCTACGCCACCTTCTGTTCTTATAAAAAAGTTCTTAACACTTTGAGCAGATGAGTTATAAATTGGAGAATCCGTCCTTGCTACCAAAGACGGACTAATTTCACCATACTGAAAGTTTGTTATAGGTATTCTAGCCTTTTGCATTTAGCTTCGCCTGTTAGTAATAAACCTTGATGTTACAACCTTACGAGTTGTCTGTTGTTGAGAATCTGTTGACCTAGCTTTAGCCATAAGAAACTCATACTGGGTAGACATTAAGTTAGATAAAGAAGTGTCTCTTATTAATGCGGTAGCAAAAACAACAGCCATTGCATACTCTACGCATACAGAGAAATAAGAAGGCCAATCAACCTCATTAGCTCTATAAGTAAAATCCGCTATAAGAACATCAGCAGGATCGGCATCACAAAAAACCTTATCACCATAAACATTGTATTCAATTTGGAGATCTCTTACCGTAACAGCATGAAGAAATAAATAATCAGGCAGTTGATAAGCAGAGTCAAATCTACCAGTAGGTGCTTCACTTAACCTATTTAATATAGCTTGATTTGTTGCAAACCTCCAACGTGTAGAAGTAAGATTAGTTCTTGCAATATCTTCGTACATGTTACCTGCAATCAAAGCTTCAGATGTATCATCATCAAAAGAAGTAATAGGCTCTGCACCAATTAAGATGAGAGCTCGGCTACATATATCAATTGCACTATTTGCAGGAGTACTTACCATTGTGAACCTCTATGAAAAGAGGGGGGCTTTCGCCCCCACTCTATTAGTCGCTGTCGGTTACAGTAATAGCTGTACCATCAGCAATATCTACTACCGAACCTGTGTTCGATAATACTAATGATACGCTGAGAGTAGGAGCATCGCTGTCTAGTACAAAAATAGCGTCACCAACATTTAACATGCTAGCAGCGTTATTAAAATAACCAGAAGCGCGAACCGCTGTCATGGCGTCGGTTGAGTCATAAAACCAAAGGCTATGACCACCACCCCCTGCCATACGAGTTAGACCAGATGCGGAAAAAGCCATTTATAAGTCCTCCTCTTAGTTATTGTCTAGGACTTCGTAGATACCGTTATCATCGATAGCTACCGCGCCCATTGACATCATTGATGTTGCTAAGTGAGATACTTTCTCAGCAACATAGTTTACTTCAGTTTGAACATCAGAGTTCACACCAATACCTACAGCACTTGTATGGTAAGCAAAGTTTTTACCACCTGCTACAGCAGACGTTGAGAAGATCTTGAAACCCAAGAACTCTTTCATTGTCATACCACCTGCAAAAGGTAAGTTTTGCGGACCAACAAAGTCTGATGATGCAAACTCATTGATTGCAAACAAATCAGCATAACCTGCTGGAGACATCGCAAGATAACGTTGTCCGTCTTCTGGAACATCTGCCGTACCCATTGTTTCAAACAATGATAGAAGATCTGCTTTTTCTAGAGCAGAACTAGCATCATGTATTTGAGTAGAGTTAGCACCTGCATCCATTGCAGTAATGATTAGCTCATCTGTTTTTCTACCAAGAGCAGCAGCAGCGGATTGTGCTACAGCTTGTCGCTCGTTGATATTTGTTTTCAACTCATCAAGCTTGTCGATAAATTCAGCAGCATAGAAGTCACTCATTGATACTTCTACATTGGTGTGTACTAACTCCATAGGAGTTACATTACCGTTGCGAGATTTTGTTGAAGCTGTTCCAGTGCCTATTTTCTGGAATCTTGCAGTTGAACCTGACACATTTGTAGAGCGAATAGTATTCCGTAGCTTGGAACCCATACGCTGATACGCCATGTGAACTTCAGTTTCAAACTGCTTTATAAAGGCTTGGTCTATTGTATTAGCCATTTTTACAGTCCTAAATTGAGTTTCCGATTGCTACGAGTATCCACGCTCACATGTCAATTCGGGTATCCATTAGGGCCGATCAATGCACTATGGGTCGTAATGATTTATTATTAACATCATAATTCTCAAAATTGCAACGCACAAATTCAACAAACTTATTATCTGCGCTCATTTCTACAGGCTCAAACCCAAGCCAACATGCCCAATTTAGCATATGTTCGTTCTTAGAAAGTATAGTCATACTAATAACAGGATGGACTTTATCAAACATATTTAACAAAGACTTAGACATCTTTGCTACCAATACAACATTATGGTCAAGGTTATTTGCAAATATTGCAAACATGTGTGGGACTTCTTCAGAAAGATCTAAACCACTAACAAAAACTATATCACCATTACCATTGCGACATACATAAACCTCTGACCCTTCGTACATTTCTTCTATAGATTCTTCAAAAGAATTGTAACCAAAGTCCTTTGTTTCAGCCTTATTCTTAGGATGAACAATATCTATAAATTCCTTTATATGATAATGTTTCATTGGGGTAAGATATGACTTACCCCTTTTAATTATTTTCTTTTCAGCCGTTATAAAGTTTTTGGAAACCATTGTTTACTTCTTGTATAAAGTCATTGTTTCTTCTTGCAGGATGCCAGTATCTTTCGTCCTGCATCATTTCTCTTAAGCCTTGTTCTGTAATTTTTCCAGATGGAGTAGCATCACTTCCTATGGATGGAGACTGTAATTTTTCCATAACAAACTCAAGAGCCATTAGTCCTTCAGCAGTTTCTGTTAACCTTTCAATAGATTCCATATGCTCTTCTGGAAAGAACTGCTTAGAAAATAATGCAGCAGCTTCTATTCTAGCATTAGCATTATCACCAAGTTTTTCTATCTCAGCCTCAGTATCTACCATTTCTCCCTGAGTTGCTTGCATTACTTTATCTATACCTTCTTCAAACTCAGACTGACTAAATCCATAAGTGAAAGCATGATCTGCCCACCATTTCAAAACATCACTATCAATAGTGCTTTCTTCATCCAGATACTCAGGCAACTGATAGTCTCCTGCGGTTTCTGGCCTATCCTTAAAGCTTTCAGTTTCTATTTCTTTTAGCACTTGGTTGCGAATATCTTCGTCTTTATTACCTAATTTAGACTCAAGCTCCTTGTAAGCTTTAGCTAAGTCCTCACCAGACTTATATTTTTCTGGCAACCATTCTGGTCTATCATCTGTTTTAGTTTCCAGATCTTCTGCTACTACAAAATCTCTTTGCTCTTGAGGAGGAAGTTCTGTTGTTGCTTCTGCTTCTTGAACTTGTTCATTCATTATTCTTTACCTTATGTGATCTTTGGACATGACGTTCTATTA
>Ga0181401_1000827_pt1 | contig 12578 bp, 8 predicted proteins | sample 24SPOviralmetaG_FD_130130 | JGI IMG/M metagenome (GOLD analysis project Ga0181401, IMG submission 130130) | Marine viral communities from the oligotrophic San Pedro Time Series (SPOT) site, San Pedro Channel, CA, USA - 24 SPOT_SRF_2011-07-20 | ecosystem: Environmental > Aquatic > Marine > Strait...
AGCATCTCCATACATCTTCAACATCTCTATGCGTTCTGTCTATGGCATGAACGGAATGACAGCAGATGGAAAAAAGGCAGATGGATTCCGTAGCATGGTCGTGGCTCAATTCACGGGAGTTAGTCTTCAAAAAGATGATAGAGCATTTGTTAAGTATGATAAAACTTCAAGGTCATATGCTGGAATTTCATTATCTAAGGTGACTGGAACTGAACTTTCAAATGGATCTTCATCTACTAATCCAGATACAACTTATCATTTAGATGATCGGGCAATTTATAGAAAAGGTTGGGAAACATCTCATATTAAAATTACTAATGATTCAATTCTTCAAATAGTTTCCGTATTTGCTATTGGTTTTAATAAGCACTTTGTCTGTGAGTCAGGTGGTGACGCTAGTATTACCAACTCAAACTCAAACTTTGGACAACTATCGTTAATCTCTGATGGTTTTAAATCAGAAGCATTTGATAAAGATAATAAAGCATTTATCACCCACATACTGCCCCCCAAAGCAAACTTAGAGGAAGAAGAGAACATTGACTGGTTAGGTATTGATGTTGATGTTACAACCACTGTAGGTGTATCTACACACCTCTACATTCGCGGTTTTGAGACTGAAGATAATCCACCACCAACACTAACTCAAGGATATAGAGTTGGTTCTAAACAAAATGATCAATTATTCTTAGTGAATGGTGATAACACATTTACTGCCAATATTTTGATGGAAAATGGTGTTGATAATTCATTTAGAGAATTTGATGTTACTTCAGTATCTAACCGTAAATTAACTATTGGAACTGGACATGGATTAAAAACTGGTGAAAAAATTTACATTATTAGTGATAATGCAGATTATCCAGAAAATATAACTCCACATATCGTTTATTATGCAATTGCATTCTCCACTTCCCCAAATACCGATAAGATTGAAATAGCATCAACAAAAACTGACGCAGAAAAAGGAAATTCAATTGAAATTTACGGTGGGTCTAAACTTAGAGTTCAAACTAGAGTAGTTGATAAATTCTCCGGAGAAATTGGTCATCCAGTTCAATTTGACCCTTCTAGTATATCGGTCACTAGAAATGGTGTTACAACTACAGAAATTGCTGGATGGTTTATTACTGTCAATTCGGGAAATACAATTTATCCAGAACTAAGCAACATTAGTGAAGTAGAAACAAATCCAACATTTATCAAGAGAATTCCAGATGGTAGAAGTATTGATGAAAAAGTATTTAAGTTAAGAGTTGTAATTCCAAAAGAATTCGCAAATGCTAAGAATCCTGAAGAAGGATTTATCATACAAGAATCTAGCACAACTAATGCTCGCAATCAAAGTGATTTTACTTTAAATTCTATTGGATTAAATGACTTTGAATTTGAAAGAAATCTTAGACTTATTGCAGAAGCAACCCATTCTTTAATAACATCCAAATCTACAATAAGAACAGAACTTCCCCACAATTTAGAAGTGGGTGATAAAGTTATTATTCGTGGCATTAAGGATTCTACAAATACTGATGGCACTTTTAATTTTGGTTACAATGGATTATTCTCTGTTGATTCGGTAACATTGAATAATATGGAATTTACTTATACAAATTCTAATTCACCAGGAACATTCAGTATACCTACGTCCAGAGATGAATTTTTGCCCAGATTTGAAAGAAATGATAATAAGAACAATTTTTATATTTATAGAAGTGAAGTAATTAACGACTATATTGAGAATCAACAAGATGGTGTATATCACATCTATGCATTAAAATCAGATTATGCAGTTCCCCAAGAATTTACAGATTTATCTTTCAGTCAAAATGTAACAGATCTCTATCCACAGTTAGATAGAGATAATATAAATGATACTCCAATATCAACCAAATCTAAAGCACTATCTTCACCTATAGGTGAGGTTTATACAAGTGATCTGAAGGGAAGTGTTACTAGAGAATGTACAGATGATCTTCTTAATACATTAAATAAGAATTTATTTATTGCATCTAGTACTAATACTTCTGCTGGTGTCTCTACAATTACATTCAAGAGAAATCATAATTTTAATAGAGTTCTTACAGGAACTCTAACTGATCCTAGTTCAACTAGAAATCAAGGAACTTATTATAACGTAAAACTTTATAATAGTGATACCTTTATAGACGACAACTGGGATGGTGCAACTTCTAAAGTTGTTGTTGGTGCATCAGGATCTATTACAAGTTTCCAGATACAATCTCAAGGATCTGGTTATGATATAAACAGCAATCAACTTTATTTTGACAATACCAATATTGGTGGATCTCAAGATTCTTTCATTACAATCACTACTGCAGGAATTTCAACTGCCGTTGGAGATGTCCTTCAAGTGACAGGATTATCTACTGTCACAGATTCTTTTTATAGAATTAGCGAGGTTATAGATGAAATTAAAGTAGCAGTTGCAAAGACTTCTGGAGATCCTGATATTTCTTCAGAACAATTTGTAGTTAATGTTGGCCCTTCTATTGAAGTAACTTCATCTTCTTTCAACAATAAAGTCACTACATTCAATTGTAACAATTCTCACGATCTTTATGCTGGAAATAAGTTTAAAGTCATTGATACAAATAACAATAATTTAGGCGATTTTATTGTTAAGACTAGAACTAGTGCAACTAGTTTCACTGCGGAAACTATCACACAACTCTCTGCTACACCAAAATATTTACTTAGACATTATTTCTCTTCTAACTCTGGAGTATCTGATAGATCTGACGAGAATCTTTCAGCAAGAGGACAGACGATGTATGCTGGTGATGTTCTGAGAATTGATAATGCTGGAAATCCTATCGGTGTCTCTACACAAAGAATTTCAGTAGAACACCCATCTGCAGGTATTGCACTCAGTGAAAGATTCCCAATTGGATCTTATGTACAGGCAGGTGATGAGATTATGAGAGTTTCTGCTGATAATCTTAGCAACCCAAATAAATTAAATGTTATTCGTGGAGTATTTTCTACTGAATCAGTAAATCATCGTGATGATACTATTATCAGAAAGATTAGACCAATTCCTATTGAGTTTAGAAGACCTTCCATCATTCGTGCTTCTGGACATACATTTGAGTATCTTGGATATGGTCCAGGAAACTACTCTACAGGACTTCCCCAGATACAGACAAGATCTCTCACAGAGAAAGAAGAATTCTTAGTACAATCACAAGAAAGATCTTCTGGCATTGTTGTTTACACAGGTATGAACAATAAGGGTGATTTCTATATTGGTAATACCAAGAAATCCTCTGCGACAGGGCAAGAAACATCTTTCGATACTCCAATTCCTACAGTAACTGGTGAAGATCCTGCACGATTAAGTGTTATTTTTGACGAAGTTACTGTCAAGGAAAGAATTGTGGTAGAAGGTGGAGACTCTGGAGAGATTCTATCACAATTTGATGGTCCTGTTACTTTCAACAATAACATTAGAATGAAGAAGTCACTTTCTGTTACAGGAAGAGTGAGATTGTTTTCGGAACAAAATTCATCTTCTCCTAAATCAGGAGCATTAATTTTAGAAGGTGGTATGGGAGTCGGTAAAAATGTATTTATTGGTGAAAACTTAGATGTTGAAGAAAATCTTACCGTAGATGGACAGTCTACTTTTAATAATTTAATGACAGTTAATGATTCAATAAGAATCAATAGTGCTAATGAACAATTTAGAATTCGTAATGGTTCTACTACAATAAATCAATTCTTAGTTGATACTGACAATGGAAATACTACAATAAATGGCACTTTAAATGTAGAAGAAAATACGACACTTAATAATGTAAATATCGATGAAAATCTTTACATAACAGGAATTACAACATTCAATGGAATTTTAGACGCTAATGAAAGAGCAGACATTGACGAGGTAAGAATTGATGGTAATACTATTACTACAGTTGATAGTAATGATTTGATACTTGATGCCGATTCTAATAAAGTTAAAATTAATGCTAATCTTGAGGTCAGTGATAACACTACACTTGGAAATCAATCTACAGATACTACTACTGTAACTGGCATTTTAGATGTTAATGGCAGAGCAGACATTGACGATGTAAGAATTAATGGTACTACTATTTCTAATGTGAATAGCAGCACCAATTCAAATTTAAATCTGAATCCAAAGGGAACAGGTAAAGTTAAAGTATCCACTACACTTTCTGTAGGTAACCAAACGACCAGGTTCTTAAGTGATGTATCAGGAGATTATGGTTCTATACAAATTAATGGAGGTGGTGAAAATAATTATGAAGGATATTCTATTGATGGACGTGCAGTCTTTATGCACAACGGTAGTACTACAACTGGAATTTATGATGACGTTAATAATAAGTGGTTATTTAGAGCATCCCATGAAGGATCAGCATCATTATACTACAATGGTGATGCTAAAATCACAACCACTAACAGTGGTGTTGACCTGAATGGAACTCTTGATGTTAGTGGTAACACTACACTTGGAGATGCAGGTTCAGATACTACTACTGTAATTGGTACTTTAGATGTCACTGGTATTGTAACTGTCACTGGTAGTGCCGTAATTGATAATGTAAAAATTGATGGTAATACTATTACTACATTAAATACTAATGGAAATCTTACACTTAATCCTGATGGTATTGGTTCTATTATTGCTAGTGGTACTCTTATTGCCAATCAACTCAAAGTAAATGATAATGAATACATTTATGCTGGTAGTGGTAATGATTTAGGAATTAGACATAACGAAACAAATTCACTCATTGAGAATAAAACTGGGTATTTAATGATTCGAAATACCAGAACTGCATCTGATAATGATCCTACGATTTACATTAGAGCAAAAGCAGACGAAGAGAGTATTGTCTGCCGTTATGGTAAAAGTGTAGATCTTTACTTCAACGATAGTAACAAATTTCAAACCACTGACGGTGGTGCTAATATATCAGGAGCACTTACTGTCACTGGTGATATTACTGCTTTTGCTTCAGATGAAAGATTAAAAACCAATATCTCTCCAATAACAGATGCACTCTTTAAAGTTAATTCATTAAATGGATTTACATACAACTTTAATGAGATTGGTGAAAAACTTGGATTTAATCCGGATATTACTTATGCTGGCGTTTCCGCACAGGAAGTTCAGAAAGTTCTTCCTGAAGTAGTTCATCCGGCACCAGTTGATGATAAATATATAACAGTTCAATATGATAAGGTTGTCCCACTTCTAATTGAGGCAATCAAAGAACTCTCTGATAAGGTTGAAAAACTTGAACAGAGATTGGAAGATAAATAACTCTAAAGATTGTAATAATGGCAAATTTTAGAAAGTCATTTAATTTTAGGAATGGTATACAGGTTGATTCGAATAATTTTATAGTAAATCCTAATGGTTTAGTTGGAATTGGAACTTCTCTCCCTTCTGAGGCACTTGATATTGAAGGAAATGCAAAAGTAAGTGGATTAACCACTACCAATACTTTTGCGGTGGGTTCAACTGCCACTTTCTATGATGTCGTTAATATAGGGGATATTTCTCTTGACAGTTCAAACGGTGTTATAGATGCAACATCATATAGAGGAGATGGTTCTTTACTTGATGGTGTTATTGCGATTGCAACTGAAGGACTTATTGTAAACTTATCAGGTCTTCATACCTTCAAATCAGTTGGTATAGGAACTTCTAATCAAAGTTATTACTTACAAATCGAAGGTGATCCCACGATAACAACTGGGGTAGGTATAACTAATGGTATTGTTAAAGCGTCTGGAGGATTTGTTGGAGATTTAACCGGCAATATTAATGCTTCTTCTGGTGTTTCTACTGTTGCTGAACTTGAAGTAGGAGCAGATATTACAATGTCTGCCGGTATTGTAACGGCAACAGCATTTAATGGTGCTTTGACCGGTGATGTAACTGGTGATGTAACTGGTAATGTAACTGGTAATGTAACTGGCGATTTAACCGGTAATGTAACCGGTAATGTTAATGCTTCTTCTGGTGTTTCTACTTTTGCTGAACTTAAAGTCGGAACAGATATTACAATGTCTGATGGTACTATAACTGCCACTACATTTAATGGTGCTTTGACCGGTGATGTAACTGGTGATGTAACTGGTGATGTAACTGGTGATGTAACTGGTGATGTAACCGGCAATATTAATGCTTCTTCTGGTGTTTCTACTGTTGCTGAACTTGAAGTAGGAGCAGATATTACAATGTCTGCCGGTATTGTAACGGCAACTACATTCAAAGGAAATCTTACTGGAACAGCAACTACAGCAAATAATTTAGCAAATGCTGCTAATATAACGACTGGAACTATTAGTAATGATAGACTTCCCACCACTCCACAATTTACAAGTGTAGGAATAGGAACTGATTCTCCTGCTAATACATTCCAACAGAGAAAAACTGGCGCCACAGAACTTCAGATTACGAGTGATACTTCATCGGCAAGTATAACTGTTGGTAGAGAACCAGGAACTAGTAATACAAATAATGCCGAATTTAGATATGGTGGTGGAGGAGGATTTGCATTTAGTAATGCACAATCACTTGATATAGTCAATTATGGAACAGGTAACTTTAATTATTATCTAAGTGCCAATAATGCTGGTGCTGCGGCAGGAGATTATGTCTGGCATAAGGGAGCAAACAATTCTCAGTTAATGTCTCTCACCAAAGATGGTAATCTGGGAATTGGTATTACAAATCCAACACATAAATTAAACGTTCAGGGAATATCTACTTTCACTGATAATGCATATTTTAATAATGATGTTACTATCGGTGGCAGTATAAACATTTCTTCCCTCACTGCAACATTAACGGGTAATGTACAGGATGCATCATCCAATATTATTCTTGATGTATCTGAAAAGTTATTAAACAGTAATGTAAATACTGCAAGTGGTATTTCTACATTTAATAATTCCAAATTTAACAAAATTGGAATTAGTGTAGATCCAGATTCGAGCCACGTAGTAACCGTATGTTCTGACGCAAGGAACAGATTTCATATTACCGGAGATGGAAGAGTTGGTATTAGAACGACTTTAATTAACCCTGATATGGAATTGGATGTTAATGGTGATATTCAAGCAAGACATGGTTTAGTCGTTGGATTAACAACAGAACCAAAGTGTATTATTGACATGTCAGGTGCTGTTGATATTGTTGCTAATGGTACTGCCCGTGCCTCGGTTGCTTATATGATTCCTCCAAGAGTAACAACCACTCAGAGAAATGCATTAACTGACACTGGTGGTAATGCATTGAGTTCTGATGAGGCAGGTGCTATGATTTATAATATAACTACCAACAAACTTCAAGTTTGGAATGGTACATCCTGGAACGATTGCTTCTAAAAACTTATGTCTATCAAAGCCTCTGGCGGTAATCCACCAACCAATTCACTAAAATTTAGTGAAATTGTAACAGAGTTTGGAATACCTCCAAACAAAAATTTAGGTGCTTATCGTGTTAGTCAAACTGTAGGAGGATTATCTAATCAACCACTAGATACCAATATACCACAAAGTGGTGAGATAAAATTTAGTGATTTTTACGGTAAAAGATTAAATGTAATCATTGATTATCATTCTGGATCAACAGAAAATCGTCCAAGTGACGCAAGAGCAAAATATCAGGCAGGATCAGCAAGCGGAAATAGAACTATAATTGGTGGATTTAAAGATAGAATCTTAGGCAATTCATCTGGAAGTAAAGTAAGAATACATGTCAATAAAACAATTGGTTCTGCTGAAGGTAATGTTAATAATTGTGCTGTAAAAACAGGGTCATTTGAAACTGGAACCTCTTTGATAGTGGACATTGGAAATTCTGGAAAGTTATATGGTGCCGGTGGTTCCGGTGGTGCTGGTGGAGATGGTTCAGAAGACGGAGAGCAGGGTTCAGGGGGAACTAGTGCTTTAGGCATACAATTTACAGGAACAATTGTTAATTTATTGGGAGGAGATTCTTTGATTCAATGCGGTTTTGGTGGAGGTGGTGGAGGTGGTGGAGGATATAATGACCCAGATAAAAATTCTCAAGATCATGCCTCCGGTGGTGGAGGAGGTGGTGGTGGTGCAGGATTACCTGCAGGTTCTGGTGGTAGAGGAGGGACAGGTGATTTTGGTAAAGGAGATCCTGGAAGTGCTGGAAGTGATGGAACTATTAGTCACGGTGGATCTGGTGGATCTGGTGGATCTGGTGGTGGATCTGTAGGAGGTGATGGTGGTAATGGAGGAGACTCGGATGCTGATGCCGATAGTGGTGAAGATGGAGGAGGAAATGTAGGTGAAGGTGATGGTGGTGTTGGTGGTGGTAATGGTGCCGCAATTCGTAAAACAAGTGGTATGTCTTGGTCTTATGGAACTAACTCAGGAACAGTAACCGGTGATACAACTGCAAACGATGTAGCATAGATAGTAAGTAATTGTTTATTTTTTGGTCATGGATGATTGTATTGCAGTATATGATGAAGCTTTTAGTTCGGATGATTGTAAAAAACTCATTTCTATGATAAATGAGTTGGAAAATCATAATTTGTTATTTGATAACACCACAAAAAAACATCAAATAAATCACAAAGAGATAAATTTACATCACTATTATGATCTTGCCGCGTGGTCATGTGTAGGTGAAAAGTTTTTTAACTTATTAAATCCATTCATAGAAGATTATATAAACACATATTCAATACTCGATGATTCTAGATTTTTGTTTTATGATGTAAAAGCAAAGAAAATATGTCCCGGAGGAGGTTTTCACAAGTGGCATTACGAATCATCCACCGTCATCTCAAGTACGAGAATCATGGTTGTTCAATTATATTTAAATACTGTGGAAGAGGGTGGTGAAACTGAATTTTTGTATGTCAATAAACGTATTCCATCTGTTGAGGGTAGGCTTGTAATATTTCCTACAGGATATACGCATACACATAGGGGAAATCCACCAATAGGACAAGAAAAATATATTCTTACTTCATGGGGAGTGATTCAAAATAGATGAAGTATAATACAGTAAATTTATTTCCCACGACAATATACATCGGAGAGATTGACAATCATCTCAAGTATAAAGATGAATTTTATAAATTATATTCAAAATATGATTATGAAGAGAATGAAGATAATAATACCGTTAGTGAAAATGTAGGTAAACCATTACTTCATTTAGAAAACACACTGAACCCTTTATTTGAAGATATTGTATCTCATATAAAGTCTTATGTGTATGATGTTCTTAGATATAAAGAACTATTTGATTTTGTAATAACAAAGACCTGGTTATCAAGGCACAGAGATCAAAGAGTGATACCTTGGCATATTCATGCTACTAGTCACATTTCTTTCATTTATTATGTAAATACTCCTCCTAATTCTCATAAATTAAAATTTGGAAATCCAGATTCAAAAAATAATTTGTGGTGGGGTAATAAAGAAGGTAAACGTGACAGTTTAAAAATGATTGAAGAATATAATGAACTTAATGCAGAATCATTCTTTATATCACCACCAGAAGGGACTGTAGTTTTGTTTCCTGCCTCACTTCAACATTCTACAGAACATGTTTTCGGTTTTGATGGTGAAAGATTGGGAATAGTTGGTGATTTAAGTATTGTGTTGAAAGAAGAATATCTTAATTATTCTACAGGTTATATAAATCCAAAATACTGGAAAATTTTTGTATGAAAATACTATTAAAGATAGAAGAATATCTTCCTGAGACACAACAAATTGTAGTCAAATTTTGTAGTTCGCAATCAGAAAAACCTATTGATGAAGTAAAGGCACTTGCATTTGACTTGAATAATTTTTGTCTACAGGATACTGAATTATTTTTAGAAAGTCTAACAATACGTGGACAAGAGATAATAGATAGATATGAGCAACTTCAATATGGAGAGTCTATTGAGAATGGACCATTAGATATTGATAGTTTATCTGGTAGGGTAATTGAAAGTAAAAAACTAAAAATAAAAAAATTACTTGCGATGAGAAAAGTTGAATTATGAAATACACGAGATTTTTTAAAAAATGTGATAATTTTTCTATTTGTTCTGAATTAGGAGACTCTGATTGTATTGTTGCAGAGCACACTAATGAAAGAAAAACATTATACCAAATCGTAGTGTGTGGGTCTGGTAAAGTTGCCCGACCATTTGAATCTGAATTCAAAGTACTTGATTCATCAGATAATAATTTTATTAATTTGAAAGAATATTTGCATGACCATACCGTATTTCATTCGACTGAACCATTTCTCATATATGGATTTAATACTTTAAGTAAAGATGTGGATTGGGATGGAAGATTAGTTACAGAGTCTTTTACTGGTGATGATATGAGTTGGTTAATATGTTTTGATGGAAGTCCTGTAGTTAATGGTAAAGTATTACAAAGATTGGATTATGCAAAGTTAGAACAAAAACTATATGACATAGAGATAAACGATGGTTTGATTGGAATCTTCACAAAAAAATGATAACACAACGAGATTTAACAGATTTATATGAATGGGCAAGAGATATTGACTTCCCTACCAAGAAAGCACCTACTATTGATGGTTACTCCAATAAAGTAATTGACTATTATTGGATTAAACATGCTCAGAAGTTATCTACAAAAACAATAATTAGAGATAAGTTGATGACAGATAGAATACGTGAAATATATAACAATGACGATATATTGTTTTCTAATTACGTCACATTTTATCCTGGAACTATACTGAAACCTCATAAAGATCCTGACATTCTAAGGTATTTGTATAAAAGAATACAAATACCTCTAAAAGTTCCTGATATTGATAAATGCTATATGAATTGGATTGATATAAATGAAGGTAAAGTTATATGGGAAGAGGGTGTGCCTCAAGTTTGTGATGTTATGAATAACTTACATGAAGCATTTAATTATTCAAACAAACCATTAGAATTGTTATTTGTTGATGTAAAATTTGATGTGGAAATTAAATGATGGAAAATATTGAAGCTAACTTATTTGAAAATCCATTCCCTCATGTAATTTTTCATAATTTTTATAATCAAGAAGAATTAGATCTTATATGGGAAGAGTTAAACTTTTATACTAAACCAGGAAAATTATTAGAAGCAAAAGATTTTGGTGGAGTTGTCGATAAAACAAATTCACATGCTCTATTATTAGATGACATTTATAAGAATAAACATAGAGCATTGTCCAATATTTTGACCGCAAATAGAAAAGTGTTTGATAGTGCAGTATTAGAAACTTTTGCACAGGCACATGACTGTTGTTCTATTGCTCCATATTCTAATTGGGATTGTACCAAAATCAGATATTATCATAATGATGAATATTATGAACCACACATTGACAGAACTATGCAATTTCTTGCTTTTTCATATTTTTACAAGGAACCTAAGAAATTTAGTGGTGGTAATCTAATCTTTCCAAAATATGATTATAAGTTTGAGTGTCCAAATAATTCACTTATCATGATGCCTGGATGGGTGGAACATGGAGTATCAAAAGTTAAAATAGAAGACTCAGAGTATTATGATGGTTACGGTAGATATTCTATTACTTCTTTCTTTGGGAACAAAAAGACTTGACAAGACTCTAAAAACCCTGTAGACTACCTTTGTTAGGGTTGAAGAGGAAGCTATAAGACACTTTAAGAACCGTCTACCAGGTCGCACTGGGGACGGTTTTCTGCTATAATAAGAAGGTAATCGAGGGACACCTTTGACCATCACTCTCAGACCCCATCAACGCAAAGCACTGAATGAGATGCTGGCATATGACAAAGGTCAATTGATCATCCCTACGGGTGGTGGTAAGACCTTGTGTATGATACATGATATTGTTGAGAATCAAAAGTATATTGATAATGGTTCTACTATTGTTGTTGTAGCACCACGTATTCTGCTTGCTGAACAACTTTGTAGTGAGTTTCTGGAAGTCATCGATACAACTCACACACATGTGATGCATGTTCATAGTGGTGAGACTTCTCACTTCTCTACAACAAAAGCAGAAAAAATCAATCTGTTTGTAAATACGGCAAGAACTGCTGGTGAGAATGTAGTAATCTTTACCACATATCACTCTTTACATCGTCTTGTAGAAGCAGATATCGAAGTCAATACGATTTACTTTGATGAAGCACATAACTCAGTTCAACGTAACTTTTTCCCTGCTACGGAGCACTTTTCTAATGATGCTGATCGGTGTTACTTCTTCACTGCTACACCTAAGCATTCTCTCTCTATTTACAAGGCAGGGATGAATGATGCTGAGGTCTACGGTAAAGTCATCTGTAACATTCCTGCTCCTACATTAGTAGAGCAAGGATACATTCTGCCACCTAAGGTTGTTGTAAAGCAACTGGATATGGTTCAGGATAAGCAGATGATTGCTGATCGTGATTGTCAGAATCTGATTGATACGATTGATGAGAACTCACTGGATAAGATTCTGATTGCCGCACGTTCTACCAAACAGATTATCAAACTTCTGAGTCAGTCTGACTTTCGTAAAGAGTTGTCTGAACGTGGTTATTC
>Ga0181401_1000835_pt1 | contig 12488 bp, 8 predicted proteins | sample 24SPOviralmetaG_FD_130130 | JGI IMG/M metagenome (GOLD analysis project Ga0181401, IMG submission 130130) | Marine viral communities from the oligotrophic San Pedro Time Series (SPOT) site, San Pedro Channel, CA, USA - 24 SPOT_SRF_2011-07-20 | ecosystem: Environmental > Aquatic > Marine > Strait...
ATTGCATAGTTAATTGTTTAGAAGTCACGGTGAGAATCGAACTCACCTATTTACCATTGTGACTAGTTATCGCGTGCTCGTTTTGTTTTATGTCGCTAAGGCGATAGCTCAACTACGACATTAGTTATTATGAATTTAAGCAGTTTGTTTCAATTAAAGTACTTCAGTATTTTGTAGTACTTTTGGAATTGAAGTTGATGAAGAGTACGAGTTGTACTTTAACCAACATGCTAAGTGTTCTAAGTTTTCAGACATTAGTTCATACGCTTTATCGTGATTGTACTTGAATGTTTTACCATTTTTGAATGTAACTTCGATGATAGCATTTTGATTGATTAAAGATTTTCTGATGACAAATCTTTTTGATTGAATTGAATTTTGCATAGTTATGAATTTAAGTATTTATATTTGTTTATTATATTATCCAATTGTTACTGTATTTTGTTTGTAAAAGTGTAACATTGTTTAATGTTTTATTTTTAGTTGTAAGTATTCCACTTGACTTCTCAATGTGTAACTACTATTGTAATTATTATTAGTTTTAGTAGTTAATTGTTTCATTGTTATTCGTTGTTGTTACTTACATTTATATTATCCAATAGCATTCGTATTTTGTCTGTAAAATATTATGCACATGTGTACATATATATACAAAAAAGTGAAAATGTTTTTACAAAATGATGAAAAAGGTGGGCCGGTGGGGTAAAATAAAACCGTTTTCGTAACGTGCTGATAATCAAATATATAGGGGGCAACACTAAATCCCTACATTTCTAATAAAAAGTATGACACTAGGGTTATAAGTATATAGAGTAAGGGGCTATTGTCACTATATATGTAAAAATACTAGCAGTACCTGTAAGTAAATTCGCTATTAAACCTGTAAGTATACTATAATATAAAGAATTTAATGATTATGGCAGTACACATCGGAGAAACACAACTATCAAACCTATATATTGGAGCTACGCAATTATCAGCAGTCTATATAGGCGGAACGCAGGTACTGTAATAACAAATAAACATAACAAATGCCAGTAATATATAGCTATCCTACAGTAAATCCCACGCTACAAGACGTACTTTTAGGCACGGACAGGGAAAATGATAATCAGACGGTTGGTTTTACCATACAAAGTCTAGTAGCATTAGTAGACGCATCAAGCGGTACAGGAACTGTAACATCGGTTGGTGGTGCTGGCTCACAGTTCGTGAATGTAACTGGCGGACCTATAACAACAGCAGGTACTTTATCTGTTTCTCTTTCAGCCGACGGCACGCCTTCTGCCACTACGTTTCTTCGAGGCGACAATACGTGGTCTTCAATAGAAAATGTAGTACCGTCTGGTATAGCTTTTTATAATAATGGCTCTCTTCTATCTGAAAATATAACTTCAATAAACGTAACTGGTGATGGCGTAACTGCTACAAACCAAGGTTCAGATATTACGCTAGATATAACTGGTGGTGGTGGTGGTTCTACACCTGTTGCTGGTATTACAGCGATTACAGCTGGAACTGGTATAGCAGCTACTACAACATCTGGTGTTACGAATATATCTAACACTGGTGTTACAAGAATAATAGCTGGTACTAATATTAGTATATCACCTTCAAGTGGTACTGGAAACGTTACTATAACTTCAACAGCTTCCGGCGGTGGCGCTGATGGAGACACACAGTACGCTGCAGGTGACGGTATAAGACTAACACCATCAAGCGCTACACTGCCATTACCTGAATTTTCTATAGAATTTGAAGGTTCAAACAATTTTATAAACTCACAAAAAGATGATGACGCTGCAACAAGCGCTGATGTAATAGTGTATGACCAAATATCAACTGGTGACGTTAAAACTACACCGTTTGAAGATATTACCATTGATACGCTTGCAAGTGTTAAAAACTATTTAACTCAAACTTATATTACGGGTACAGATTCGGATGGTTTTGTAAAAAATACAACAGATTCATTTACTTCTATAGACAAAGTAATAAATGTAATAACTCTTACGGATGTTGAATACGCTGCTATCGCAGTGCCAGATCCAAACACATTATATTTAACAGTCGCAACTGCTCCAACGCAGTACACTGTTACAATGACACCTCTTGTGAATAATATCATAGACGCGTCAGGTGTAGGATATTCATTAACTGGAGATCTTCAAGGAGCAACACGAACAGGTTCTGAAGGAGCTGCATATAATTTTGAAACCAATGCGGTTTTAGCTCCTGGTTATCAATTTACAGTTCCTTTCTCTGCTACAAATCCTAGCGGTACAATAAATCCATTGATTGGCAATGTGCAACAAACGTTAACCGGTACAGTTGAAGCTATACCAAACGCAGTAACAGCTACACTTAATGTTGATACAAGCGGTTTAGTAGGTGGTGTAGTTGGAGGATCACCAATATTCCAAATAACAGGTGATGACACGGGAGCTACTAGCTCTGGCAATGCGCCTCATAGTTATAGCTTTAATACTGGTGTATCTATAATTGATAACGATTACGAATTTACATCGGGCCCAACTATATTACCATCACAACCTTCAACTGGAACTATAACATCTGACACAACCGTTAACACAGTTATAACAGGTACAATACAAAAGAAACAAGGTGAAGCTACTTTAGTTATAACAGATAATATAACTGGTGGTGATGAAAATACAGCTTATCAAATATCAACAAACCCTGGAAATTTAACTATAACAGGTCTTGTTGGTGACACCGCTGAGTGGCTTACAACAGTTACCGAGCTTGGAGGTTTTGAGTTTATATCAGGTCCTAGCTTTAGTCCTGGAAATCCTGTTTCAACAGTTTTAACTGAAACCCCTCAAAATGTACCTTTAACTATAACAGGCACGGTACAACCTATATCAGCTTGTTCTAATGTTAGTATTGCTACTACACCTGGAGCTCAGGTGCAAGTTACTTTATGTGATGGTGAAATTGTTGTATTACAAGAACCAAATTTAGACGATATATGTATACAAACAGGATCAGCCATTGCAATATCAGGTATTATAACAGAAAATATATTTAACGAAGCATGCTCAACACCACCTAGATATCAGCATACATTCTACAACACAGCTTCTGCTACAAGCTTTACAGCTTGTGATAATGGTACGTTAGATCTTAGCCAAACAACTACAATGTTCTTAGATACTAGCAATTATAAAACTGCTACAGAAGCTTTCAATACAGAAACTACAGCTGGTTCTCCAGCAGATGGTTTTTATACTGATTGTTTTTCTGATATATTAAGTATAACTAACGGTCAAATAACTCACACGAGTAGAACAGCTAGTTTAGCACAACAGTCATTGGGTAGTTTTCAAGCTACGTCAGGTGATGCTTGTAATAATAACAACTCTCAGTCAACAGCTTTTGTAAGTAACTTGCCATCAGGTGTTGGAGTTAACAAAATATTATATAACACAAGCACGCCTTTCCAAGGAAATTCCATATCAACCAAGACAGATCCTTTTGGTAATAACTTTGTTAGATTTGCTATAAATCCTGACGTTAGTTATGAAGTAGGCGTAACCGGAAGTGCTAACGAAGGAAGATTAACTTCAGAGTCAACGTGTCAAACTCAGCTATTTCTATACAATATGATACCTTGTTTCCAGGGTTCATCTACTGGTAGCGCATTTATAGCTAGCTCAGATGTCGAATTAACTATAGGTACTGCATATGAAATAGCTACAGGTCAAGAAGCTGGTAGTAGTGCTCTCGCACAAGCGTTAACAACGGGTACAGCAGTATCTACAATAGGACCAGCGCTACCAAGTGGTTGTCCTCCTCCGACGATAGCTGCTATTGTATTGACAGGCGATGGAAGCACGAACGGTTGTGGTATACCAGATTCTGAACCAACATTCACACCATGTAACACTTACACAATAACAGGTAGCACAGAAGACTTTGTAGTTGACTATAGCGATTGTGAAGGAGTGGGTGCTACAGAAGAAGTTCCTATTGGAGTTACGGTAACTAGATGTTCACCTACCGCGCCAGTAAGCGTTGGTAGTGGTAGTGGTACTATTAATTTATCTTTAAGTACTTGTCCTTCTGAATATGGTTATCCACAAAGAGTAGCTTGGGTGAGTGCTGATTATATAAATTTGAAAAATGATTCAGTACCACCTTTAGCAGATACAATTAGAGGTGATGGTAAACTTAGAATAGATAACTATAATTCTGGAAACTTTATAGATGGTGCTAACGGTGTATTCTTTGACTGTAATGCTAACGCGATATCGGCTCAGAGTGTTATAACAGATTGTACAACCCTTCCAGAGTTTAGTAACTTTGGTAATTATGCTGTTCACGCTGACAGTTTAGTAGATCCAACTCCTGGTCATAACAAAATAGCTTTTTCAAGCAGCCAAGCTGATATAACTCTTAGTGAGTGCTCTGCTGTTAATATCACGCTAGATGTTCAAAACAGTATAAGCGGTGGAAGCATAGGTACAGCTTATGATATAACCGTAACAGCTGAAAACACAACAACTGGTAATCAAATTATTTACACTAATCTTAGTAGTGACGCTGTTATTTCAGGATTGCCAGGAGCAGGTTATAGTTTCACAACTACTGTAGCGGCAAAAACAGGTTATATATTTTCAAGTGGGCCTTCTTTTAGTAACACTCAACCTCAAACAGGTTTGTTTGGATCAACTAGCTCTAGTATATTCTTAGGTATTAGTGGAGATGTTATATCAACAACTACTCAATATAGATTAGTTGTTACAACGCAAGGCGGTGGAAATCCTAACCTTACAGATCCTTTATGTGTAGGTGACGGACCTTGGCCTGTTTACGAACGAGCTTGTAGATGTGGCACACAAACAACTCCTTTAGAATCAGTTTATTTTGATCCTAACGACTCGATTGGCATCTTACCTTTCCCTGTTGCAGGCGCTAAGTTGTGGGCTGACGTAACTTTAACAACTCCATTTACAGGACTTGGAACTGATTACGATTCAGATCCAGGAGGTGTAGGTCTTACTACTAAAACAGGTTTTGTTAAGTATTATACTTGGAGCACGGTAACCTCTTGTAATTTTGGACCTGCTTGTACTACAGCTACTTACGAGTTCCAATACAATTACAATAACGGTACTCTTGTTGATGTTGAATTTGTTGGTATTGAAGCTGGACAAAACTCTCAAGGTTGCTGCGTTAATCAATATATCGGCGGTGTAGGCTGTACTAACTATTAATAAAAAATAAATAAATAAATGCCAGTAATATATAGTTATCCAAAAGGAACGTCTATAATAGACAGCGACTCGGTACTTGGAACTGATCAAAGTAACAAGAACAATACCGTAACCTATACTATGGTAGATATAAAAGATTACGTATTAAAAGATCTTTTAGACGGCGTACAATTTAGGTTACCTATATATGGTAAACCTAAGGTATTAACAAATTCATTGTTATATCAAGATACTGCGGCTGAAGCTGGTACAGAAATATTAGGTAGTACAGTTTATTTGAACAACGGTAATAATGTTGGTAATCTAATTGTAGCCCAAAACATAACATCAAGCGATGGTAATATAGTTTCGACTGTAGGTAATATTGCTGCAGGTGGAAGTATAGCGGCTGGACAAACAGCGGCAGATCCCAGTTATCGTTTAAAAGTAAATGGTGCTTCTAATTTTACAGGTGCTATAATTGCAGACAGCACGATTACTGTAGGTGGAGCAGCTACGTTCAACGCTGCTGTTCAAGCTAATTCAACAGTTAACATTGTAAACACACTAACAGCATTAGGCACTTCTAATCTAGATGGTATAGTAAGGCTTGGTGGTGCTCTGCCATCTTCAAGCACGGGTATATTTTTAAATAGACTCACTTATTTAAACAGTGACACTACTTTAGGCCCTGCAGCTACGCTAGCTTTGCAAGGTCCAATAAAAGATTCTTCAGGCGTGTTAGGTTCAAACGAACAAGTTTTAGTATCTGATGCTAATGGAAAAATGTCTTGGCAGTTTTATCAAAGCTCAGGCCTTGAATTTCAAGCATCTTGGAATGCTTCTACCGACATACCTGATCTAACAGGTATTTCGCTTATAGAAGCTAATGTTGGTAAGTACTGGGTTGTATCTGTGGCTGGTAATACTAGCTTAAGCGGTATTACAGATTGGCAGATAGGTGATTGGGCTATAGTGTCTAGAGATAGTAGTAATACTGTTTTTTGGAGTAAAATAGATAACTCAGCTGCTATAACAGGTACTGGAACGAACAACACGTTAACAAAATGGACTGGACCAACAACGCTTGGTAATTCTATTGTTTCTGAATCTGGAACAACACTTACTATAGCTGGCAATACAACAACTACAGGTGATGTACAGATAGATACATTAACATCTGGGTACATACCTTTTGTTGATTCACCAGCAGGTGACGTATTGCGCGACTCTGGTTTTTATCAAGTTAAAGCACCTGTTACTTCAGACAATGCTATTGGTTTAAATACAACTAAACTTGATAGTTTTTATGGAGAATATCCAGATTTAAGAGTTGCATCTAGATCTTTAAATGATCCAGGTGTATTAGATTTATTCAGACCAGACGGAGATGTTCAAGCTGGCGACAGGGTTGGTATCTTGCAGTATAGTCTTGACGACGATACTCAATATGCTGTAGCTCAAATAGAAGTAAAAACAATTGGTAATTCTGGAACTGGCAACACAGGAGGTGGTAAGCTTTGTATTAAAACATCTACAAACCAAGCCGGCGCTCAACCAACAGAAAGACTTTGTATAGATAATACTGAAGCAGATTTTTCAGTACCTATAAATGTAACAGGCGATATAAAACTAGGTCAATATGAGTCTATAACATTTGGGGATATTACTGATTCTGATAACCTTAGAATTGAAAATAAAAATGGATTAGGCGCATCAATCCGGCAAAGTGGACCAGGGAGCTTGTTCCTATATGGTGAATCTGAAGTAGTAATAGCATCCATTGGACCCGGTGGCTTAGGTCAAGAAGATCTTGCTAGATTTAAAGAAGATGGCCCTGTTGAGCTTTATTATGATAACAATAAAAAGTTTGAAACTACATCAACTGGTATCACGGTTACAGGAACTCAATCATCTTTTACTGGGCAAGTGACAATACCAACTACCCCCGTAGCAGCAACTGATGCAGCTTCTAAAGCTTATGTTGATTCTCAATCTGGTGTTGGTGGTGTTACCTCTATTATAGCAGGAACAAATGTAACAATAAGCCCAGCAGGTGGAACGGGTGATGTAACAATAAACGCTTCTGGTAGTGGTAGTGGTGGTGTTAGTGGTAATGGCGATCAGTACAATATAGCTGTGTGGAGTGATACGACTGAATTATCAGGACTTACATCATCTATAGGTTTACCAACCTCAACTTCTTTAACTGCTGGAATAACTACTCAGTATACCGGTTTAGGTGCTCAAGGGCCTGGTTCAGTCCCTACACTACACAGGATTAGGAATTACAATGGTAGTGGTTCTAACACAAGTACATATTTATTTAATCAAACCGGCACGCTTAAAGTATCAGGAGATAACGGCGGTAGAATAGACGTAGGTACAAATCCAGCAAACATTTCAGGTTCAGCATTAAACGTCGGAACTGGCGTTTCTACTTTTAAAGGTGGTGTTATCATATCAAATAGCCCAGGTGGTGTACAGGTTGACAACTCTTCTCTTGTAGTAGGTAGTGGTACAAATGATAATATATCAGGTTCTGATCATTGTTTAATTGTAGGTAGTGGTAACCAAATTACTAGTAACTCAGATCAATCAGTTGCTTTTGGGCAAGGAAACGCGATAACTGGATCTGTAGATGCTTTCGCGGTAGGTAATTCAAATACATTATCTTCTTCGCTTAGAACACAAGCTATTGGTTTTAATAACACTGTACAAGCTAGCTCTAGCTTTGTAGCAGGTGGCGCGAACAGTATTACAGCAACTTCTAATATATTTGCTTTAGGAGATAGCCATACGGTTACAGGAACAACCCAAGATGCTTATTTACTTGGAACATCAAATACTATAACCGGTGGTACTGGTAGCTTTGCTATTGGTAGCAACCTAGATGGCGCCGCTGGAAACCATATGATTATAGGTTATAGAAACGATAAAACTTCTTATCCAACAACAGACTATTCGCTTGGGCTTGGTAATACTAAATTTGCTTTAGCAGTAGGATCTACTACAACTACAAATAGTAATGCATTGCTTATAACAGAAGGTGGTGTTAGTAGAGGTGGTGGCGTGGCTCAAGTACCACGCGTAGTACTTCCAACTATTATAGATTTTAATTTTGCTGATGACACTGCTGCTTTAGCTGGTGGTATACCATTAGGAGGTTTATATCACAACGCAGGTGCGTTAAGAATAAACCTGCTTGGAAGTAGCCCTGGACCAGACCCTAGTGCTAATGTGTGCGGTATAGAGTTTACTACAGCTAATACATCAATAACGGCAGTTACATCTGGATCAACAATAGTTATTGCTACTAGCGCTAGCGATTGGGCTTCGAAAATTAGTCAAAGTATCCCTGCTGCAGCTTATTATAATTACGACATTGCTAACGCGAACAGAGGTTTGTATTATAATATATATGCATTTGCGGTTATCCAACCTCCAACAGGGTTTAGAAAACCTAATTTAGCTGACATTACAACTCTTTTATCTAGTTCATGTGTTGATACCTCTGTAAGTCCTAAAAATGTAAACAGTCTTGCAACGTCGGCTGGAACAGGTAATTGGGATTCTAGCACTTTCACTAATACAACTAATAGAGGAAACAGTGGTTTAAACCTAAGAGGTTACGGAATTCTATCAACAAATCCTAACCTATCTGGAACTTTTATTGAAAATGAACTACGAGGTGCTTTTTGGTATGACTCCAATGGCAACGAGACGGGGTTTGCTATTGGTGATGTTACTACTAGTGTAGCTTATATGACTGAAGTTGGTTACGGTAGTACACAAACAGCAGGCTTTAATATAAGGTTTTGTAAAGACATACCTTAGTAGTTAAAATTGTAAATTATAATTAATTTAAGTGAGTATATAGAATATACCCGGCCAGGGAAATGGCAAACCAAATAGTAATTTAAAACCAAAACCAATGACACTATTTTACCAGACTCAATCGTGGGCTAGTCAACCACAAGTAAATGAAGAAACCATTAACCTTTGGAAGCATGTATCTGAAAAGAAGCACTGGCGTATAGTCCAGCTACCAAACGGTTTCTACCAAACAGAATACCTAGATCCAAAAAAAGAAAACACTTGGATCGACGTAACGAGACGCGAAACCCTCGAAGGAGCTGAGCAAGCAATAGATGCATCGATATCGCACTATGAAAAAAAGCTTGGTTACTTACGCGGACCACAAGTCGTTAAAACGTTTGAATAAACAAAAGTAATTTAATATAATCAAATCAAATAAATGTCAGACGCAATAGTTAAAAATCTTAACTTTGGCTTAGATGCTAAAGATAAGGTGTTTAAAGGAATAGAAAAACTCACTAAAGCTGTTAGCTCCACACTTGGGGCTAGCGGCAAATGTGTAATACTAGAAGATGATACTGGAAGACCGCTTATAACAAAAGACGGTGTAACTGTAGCAAATTCAATAATATTATTAGATCCTGTAGAAAATATGGGTGCGACGCTTTTAAAGGAAGCGGCTAGGCAAACCGTTCAAGAAGCTGGCGATGGAACAACAACGGCTACGGTGCTAGCGCACGCACTCTTAAAACAGGCGTATAAAGAAGATGTTAATGCTAGAGATTTAAAAAATGGCATTAACACTGGTGTTGACAAGGTGGTTAAATACCTAGAAGATAATAGCATATCCGTTAAAGACGATATGATAGATCAAGTAGCTACAATATCTGCTAACAACGACCATAAAATAGGTAAAGTTATTGCAGATGCTTTTAGATCTGTTGATACAACGGGTGTTGTTGTAATGGAAATAAATGATCAACCCGAAACATATTCTGAAGTAGTAAATGGTATACAGTATACAAAAGGTTATAAAAATTTATCTTTTGTAACTGACAAAGCTAGCAAAACGTGCGAGCTTGAAAACCCAGTAGTTCTTATAGTAGAATCTTTAATTTCAAATGTAAGAAAAATACAAAGTGTACTAGAATATGTTATAAAAAATAAAAGATCTTTACTTATTATAGGTGATGCCGAGCAACAAGTGTTAAACACTTTAGCTATGAATAAAATGAAAGGCAACATTAAAGTAAACATTATAGACGCACCAACATATGGCGTGAGTAGAAAAGAAGTCATGCAAGACTTAGCTATGTTAACAGGTGCTACACTTATTAACGAAGATCTTGGAGATGATATGGATTTAATCAAGCCTGAGTTTTTAGGTGAATGTAATAAATCTGTTACAACAGAGACAGAGACTATATTACAAATTGATGAACCATCTGAAGAAGTTGAAGCTGTTATAGCTGACTTAAAATATAAAATTAAAAACGCTTCTTCTCCTGCTTTTAAAAATAAATTTGAAAAAAGATTAGCCATACTATCTGCTAAAGTAGCAGTTGTAAAAGTAGGTGCTAATTCAGAAGTAGAATTAAAAGAAAAAAGAGATAGAGTTGAAGACGCTATCTGTGCTACAAAAGCTGCAATTCAAAATGGTATAGTGCCAGGCGGTGGTATAGCTTTGCTTAATGCTGCGACTAATCTTAAAGCTAAATCTAAAGGTGAAGAGATGTTGTATGAGGCTATCAAAGCTCCGTTTAGAACAATACTAGACAATGCTGGTATTAATGAACCAGAGATGCCTAAAACAAAAGGTAGAGGATTGAATGTGGTTACAGGAAATATGGTAAATATGATTAAGTCCGGAATTATAGATCCTCTTCTGGTTACTAAAAGCGCTTTGTTAAATGCAGCTTCTGTGGCTACTACTATTTTATCAACTGACTGTGTAATCAATAATTTACGTGTAGATGAAGGCAGTAGGTAATAATTTAGTTATAAAAACAAAACCTATAAAGAATAAAGAAACGCAAACTGGTTTGTTGTTGTCTGTTCAAGATAGGGAAGATATTAGATATAATTTAGCTACAGTAGTTTCAGTAAGTGATGCTATAGATTATATTAAAAAAGATGATACCATATACTACGACAGGCACGCTGGTAGTACGGTAGAAATAGATGATAACGAATATAAAGTTATCAAGATACAAGATGTTGTAATTGTTTTATGAGACTAGACTCTAGTGATATTAAAAGTTTAAACCTTTTAAAGCATTACAGAATAATACGTAAGTGGGCTTGTAAAAACAACGGGCTCACTGACGCTGATCTAGAACTTTTAATATTTTTAGACTGTACAGATCTTTTTACTAAAAAAGATTTTGAAATGGGTTGTTACTCTTACAGTTGGGATAACCGCAGGTGGAATAGATTGTTAAAAGAAAACTGGATAGTTGTTTGGAGAAAACAAAACAGAACGACACAAAAATATAATATATATAAAGTTTCGTTTAAAGCTAAACAACTTATACAGCGCATGTATAAAATAATGCTAGGTGAAGAGGATATACCTGTAAGCACTAGAAGAAATAAAATAATGAAAGGTAAAAGTTATATGGACAAAGTGCTTATAACCTCTATCAAAAATGTAAACAACGATAAAGAAAGGTAATATGTATAAGAAAAAAGACGGCATGCCAATGATGGGGCAAGTAGGTATGAACTCAGTGTTTGGTGGTCCTAGGCAATTAGATGTAGACTCATTGCAATATCCTTACTCAGGAGCAATGACGCGTATGGATCAAGGCGCTATAGACAAAGCAAACAAAATGTTTGGACCGCTAGCAATGCGTCAACATGGTATGAATATGTCTGGACCATTAAATAAAATGTTACCATCACCTGAAGAAAATCCAGGCGTTAACAAACTAGCTGTTGGTGTTCAAAAGAACATGGGTTATACAAAAGACAACGAAGGTGATCCGCTTATGAAAACACCTGATTTTTCTGGAAGAACTTTTAAAAGCCTAGAATGTGAATCAGTTCAAACAGCTGATTTATCAAAAGCTTTTTTATCTGGTGCTTTCGCTACTGAAGCTGAAAATACTACCGCAGCTCAACAAGATCAAACCGAAAACATGGAAGACGCTAGTACATTCGGCGCTAATCAAGTTGAAACACCTACTGCACAGGAAACACCTCAAAGTCTTAGAAAGGCTGAGCGCACTAGAAACACTGCGGCTAGAATAGCTAGAAGAGACGCTAGAAAAGCTGAGCAAGGTGGATATAGTAAAGTTGGTAATTTTATAAACAACACATTTAATCAATAATTATGCACGAAAATATAAGTAAATTACTTGGTAAGCCTTCACTAGAAGGACAAGTTGGAGAATCACACGTTTGGGACGGACCACTAGATACTACTGGTTTTCCAATGGGTCAAGGCAG
>Ga0181401_1000838_pt1 | contig 12456 bp, 12 predicted proteins | sample 24SPOviralmetaG_FD_130130 | JGI IMG/M metagenome (GOLD analysis project Ga0181401, IMG submission 130130) | Marine viral communities from the oligotrophic San Pedro Time Series (SPOT) site, San Pedro Channel, CA, USA - 24 SPOT_SRF_2011-07-20 | ecosystem: Environmental > Aquatic > Marine > Strait...
GGGTTACTACAGTAGATCCAAATATAACAACTTATCCTTTCAAGGTAGAGCTACACTAGCTGGAGTTAGTGGTGGTAGTGCAACTTCGGTTTTTGTTGTTGATGGCTCTAGCACAATTTCTGGCACAAGTGGTTTTACTTCAAAAGGTACACAATTAGATTTAGGTACAGCAACAATTCAAGCTGTATCTGGCTTTAGTGCTGAAGGTACACAAATTGATGCTGGTAAAGTAACTATTTCTGGTGTTTCTGCTTTTAGTTCTATAGGTCGTCAAGTACATACTGCCACAGTAACTATTGTTGGCACTTCTGGTTTTACTTCTATAGGAACACAAATAGATCGAGGTGTTGTAACAGTTGCAGCAATCTCTAGTTTTAGTTCTATTGGTGGGTTAAAATGGACAGACCAAATAGTTGTAGCAGATACTTGGACAGAACAAACTGTAGCAAGTGATACTTGGACAAACCAAACAAATCCAACAACTACATGGACAGATTTAGACGAACAAGAAGTAGCATAATATGGCAGACACAACAACAACAAATTTAAGTCTTATAAAACCAGAACCAGGAGCGGCTGAAGATACTTGGGGAATTTCAATAAATTCTAATTTAGATACTATTGATGGTTTATTTGGTTCTTCTGGCTCTACTGTAAATTTTGGTAGTGTTCAAGTTGCTGGTACTAATGGTGTCAATATTCAACAAGGCGCTATTTCAATTAAAAATGGTGGTACACAATCAAGAGTAGATTTTTATTGTGAATCTTCCAACGCACATTACGCAAGATTACAAGCACCAGCACATTCTGCATTTGGTGGCAATGTAACTATAACTTTACCAACTAGCACAGGTAATTTAATTGGTACTGGTGATTCAGGCACAGTAACAAATACTATGTTAGCTGGTTCAATAGCTAATGCAAAACTAGCTAATTCTTCTGCAACTCTTAATTCACAAACTTTAACTTTGGGTGGCAGTTTAACTTTGACTACAGACAACATTGGGGAAGGCTCTAGTAATTTATATTTTACTAATGAAAGAGTTGATGATCGTGTAAATGCTTTATTAGTCGCTGGTTCAAACATAACGCTTACTTATGATGATGCAGGAAACACTCTTACTATTGCATCTTCAGGCGGTGGTAGTGGTACAGTTACCGAAGCCTTTAAAACTATTTCAGTAAGTGGCCAAGATAATATCGTTGCTGATAGTGCAACCGATACTTTAACAGTAGCAGCAGGTAGTGGTATTACACTTACTACCAACGCTAGCACCGATACTTTAACAATAACCAATTCAGGTAGTGCTTCAAACTCATTTGAAACAATAGCTGTAAGTGGACAATCTAACGTAGTAGCAGATTCAGGCACAGATACTTTAACTCTTGTAGCTGGATCTAATATGACAATAACTACCAATGCTGGCACAGATACTATTACTTTTGCTGCAAGTGGGGGAAGTGGTTCTGGAACTAATATGGACACCAACATCTTTGCAGGTGATGGTTCTGATACTACCTTTACATTAAGTACAGCAGTTAGTGATGAAAATAACTTAATGGTATTTATTGATGGTGTCTTTCAAGCACAAAATGTTTATTCAGCATCAGGCACTACTTTAACTTTTGCTACTGCACCTGCTAATGGCAGAGTTATTACTGTTTATCATTCTACAACTACAGTTGGCGGTTCAAACAATACTTTAAACACTATGACAGGTGACAACAGTGATACAACGCTAACGCTATCAACTGCACCTGTTAATGAAAACAATGTTTTTGTTTACTTTGATGGTGTTTATCAAAGTAAGTCTAATTATTCTGTAAGTGGCACAACACTTACTTTTAGCACAGCACCACCAACAGGTGTTTTAGTAGAAGCAATTACTGCAACGAATACTGATATTAGTACAGCAACACAATTAGTAGATGCTGATGGCGATACTAAAGTTATGGTCGAAGAAAGTTCTGACGAAGATACTATTAGAATGGATATTGCTGGTACAGAAAAAATGGTAGTTAATTCAACAGGTGTTGGAATAGGACAAGTACCGACAAGAGATTTATCTATACACGCTGGGGATGCTAGTAGTGTATTTGCTCATTTTACCAATACAGACTCAGGCACGACATCAAGCGATGGTGTAATTATTGGTTTAGGTTCGTCAGAAGATTTATTGCTTAGTAATCAAGAATCTAGCAAAAACATTATTTTTGAAAATGGTGGCTCAGAGGCATTTCGTATTAATTCGTCAAATGATGCTGTTTTTACAGGCGATATAACATTTGGTGATAGCCACACCATTGGTAATGGTCCTGGAGATAATTTAACTTTAACCTCTAGCGCAGGTGAAAATATTGTTATTAATTCTGTAGGAGGTATTACAGTTATCTCAAGTAACGGCACGGAAAAAATAAGAGCAACGTCTGAAGGACATTTGTTAGTGGGTACTACTGCTGCTGTAAACGGTTCAAGATTAAGGGTTAAAAGTTCAGGCAGTAGTTCTTCTGAATATACGTGTGAAATGGGTTCTGCTGATGGTGCAACACAGCTTTTAATAAGAAGTGATGGTGCAATTAGTTTTGGTTTGGATAGTGCTTCGCCTTATAACAACCAAGCAGGTGGTAGTGCTAATGCAATTTTATTGAGCAACGGATATTTAACACGTACAGGTTCATCACTAAGATATAAAAAAGATATTGCTGATGCAACTTGGGGATTGACTGAAGTAAAACAACTAAGACCTGTTACCTTTAAATCTAATAGAACTGGAGAGTTTGCAGATGATAAAACGTATGGTGGTTTAATTGCAGAAGAAGTACATGCTTTAGGTCTTACAGACTTTGTTGATTACAATGATGATGACGAACCTGATGCTTTGCATTATGCAAATATGGTTTCTTTATTAACAAAAGCAATCCAAGAACAACAAGATATAATAGACAGCTTAACCGCTAGGATTGAGGACTTAGAAGCATGACAACAAAAATACCAGTAGAGTTAGTAGGTTATCAAATAGGTCGTAGGAATATTGTTATTAATGGTGATATGAAGGTTTATCAAAGAGCTCAATCCGTAACAGGATTTACCGCTGCTTATAAATATTATACTGCTGATAGAATGAGATTTAGCTCCTCTGGAGGAACAGTTGGAACTTGGAATCAAGAAGTACAAACAGACCAAAACATAGGTGATTATTCCAATGTTAATGTGTTGAAAACAACTCTTGCTACCGCAGGACAGGCAGATTATTACAGAGGAGTTAATTATCGTGTTGAACCTACAGATATAAAACACATGGTAGGTAAAACCTGCACTTTAAGTTTTTATGCTAAAGCAGATGCGACCACCACACAACAAAGAAACATTGATGCCATCTCAAGTGCTAGTGTGGCTTCTTCCGTATCTTTAGGGAACATTACTTTGACTACAAGTTGGACAAGATATGAAGCAAGTTTTACTATGCCTAATTGCACTGATTATTTAGATATTACCCTTAGAGTTGATGGCGACATAGAAACCTCATCTTATATTACTTTAATACAATTAGAACTCGGTTCTCAAGCAACTCCTTTTGAGTTTAGAAGTTATGGGGAAGAGTTAGCTTTGTGTCAGAGATACTATGTGGAATTAACTTCTGACCGACAAGTTAATCCAATTATGAACGCAAGTTATTACCAGAATACTTCTATTTACGGAGCAATTATTTTTCCGACAGAAATGAGAGATGAACCGACTCTAGTACAAACTACAGGCACAGATTATTTTAGAATTTATTCTACTGGTGCAGCTGACACTTTTACAGGCTTCAATGCCATACACAGTGTAACTCCACAAAGAGTAGTCATTGCCGCAACAAGTTCTCAAGGTATATCTGGAACTGCAGGTAATCCAGGCTGGGTAGAAACAATGAACACAGCTGCAAGACTTGCATTTACAGCGGAGATATAATTATGGAAACTAAAACAAACTTTACCTCGGCAAAATACGTTAAAAATTTATCTGACGAAAATTCTTGTATCGTTGTAACCATAGAAGGAAAAGCAGGAAATATGATAGTGCCTTTGATAGAAGGTAATACTGAATACGATGAAATCATGCGACAAGTAAATGCAGGAACACTAACTATAGAGGAAGCAGACTAATGGCAATCACAAAAGTATCAAGAGGTTTATTAAACACAGGTATCTCAGACAGTTCTGATAGCACGGCTATTACTATTACGAGCGGAGAAAAAGTACAAGTAAAAACTGGCTTTACTATGAATAGTGCGGTTGCTCTTAATAATACTGGAGATTTCAAAATTATAGAATCTGCCAATTCAACTGCAGGTGTAGGTTATGCCGCACCAATTATTGGTGTAAATATAGATGATGCTGTCAATGGCAGTAACACACCAACTCAAGATAATGTTTGGGGTGGTGTTTCAGGTGCTTCTGCCTTATCTTTTGGTGCAGATATGTCAGCAGATAACGCTACTCACATGTTTTGGGGAAGTGGTCCTAGTGAATCAGCAGGAACAGCCTTAACTAAACTATTAAGTGTTTCAAGAAATGGTGGTATAAGTTTTGGCGCAGATACCTGTAATAATGCTAACACTTTAGATGATTATGAGAAAGGCGTTTGGATACCTACTGTAGTTACAGGAACTATTGGTGTAACTGCTGGTTCTGCTGAATATACCAAAATCGGAGATATGGTTTTTGCACAAGCCAGAATTCATACTTTTTCAAATACTACATCTAATAATGCTATAATATTAGGTGGACTGCCTTATTCTGTTGGACTACCTCAATCCCATATAGGAACTGCTTGGGGTAATTTTGGCGAATCAATAGACCGCCCTACGATTTTCTTTTATCAAACAGGAAGCGCATACTATGCGGGTAATAACTATGGTCATGCAACACACGCTAGTATAGATTCAGGAACAAATCTTATAATTAGTTTAATTTATAGACATGGGTAAATAATATTTAAAATAAAAGGTAATAATTATGGCAATAACAAAAGAAACAGTAGTAGATAAGATTGAGATACTTGAAATGGGTCAAGTGCAAGTCAGAACTGCTACAGTAATAAAAGAAGATGGCACAGAACTTAATCGTTCTTTTTATAGACACGTTTTAGAACCAAGTATTAAAACAGGTGATACTTGGGGCGATACAGACATATCTGGAGAAGATGCAAAAGTTCAAGCTATCTGTAACGCAACTTGGACTGATGCGGTTAAGACTGCTTATCAGACTATGATTGATGCACAACCACAATTAGAAGGTTAATATGGCAATATCATACGCATGGGATGTAAAAACAGTCGACACAAAAACAATAGACAGCAACGCTGATACTGTTTTTAATGTGCACTGGCGACTAACAGCTACCGATGACACTAATACTGTAAGTGATGGACTTGGCGGAACTGTCAATGCTGCTGCAACAGTATATGGTACTCAATCATTAGATACTTCAGACTTATCAAGCTTTACCGCTTTTGCAGATTTAACTGCAAGTGATGTACAAGGCTGGGTTGAAGCAGCAATGACTGCTGATACAGTTACAGAAATGAAAGCTGGTCTGGATGCTACTATAGCTGAATTAGTTACCCCAACATCTGAAACAAAAACTATAGGTGGCTAAAATAATATATAATTTGTAATTATGGCAGATACATTTACCAGTAATTTAAACTTAACTAAACCAGAAGTAGGTGGATCTACATCTACCTGGGGTGGAAAATTAAACACTAACTTAGATGCAGTTGATGGTATTTTTACTGCTGCTGGTAATGGTACGTCAGTAGGCCTTAATGTAGGCTCTGGCAAAACTCTTACAGTTGGTGGCACATTAGATATAAATGGTACGATTGATTGTGAAGGTGGAGCGATTGATAACACCACGATTGGTGCAAGTACAGCTTCTACAGGAGCTTTTACTACAATAAATTCTTCTAGCACAGCGACATTAGCTAGTATTACTTGTGCTGGAACTTCTACTTTAACAACAGTAGATATAAATGGTGGTGCAATAGATGGCACAGCTATTGGTGCTAGTTCAGCCTCAACAGTTGCAGCTTCCACATTAACCGCAACTACTGTAACCGCTTCTTCACACGTCAATACTACAAGCGGTCAATTACAAATTAACGGAACAAACATTTTTAATTTGATATATCCAATAGGATCAATCTACATAAACGCTAATACTGCTGCAAATCCAGCAACTTATTTAGGAATAGGAACATGGGTAAGATATGGAGAAGGTAGAGTAATAGTAGGGCAAAACAGTACTGAGTCTGAATTTAATACTTTGAATGAAACAGGCGGTGCTAAAACCCATACTTTAAGCGTTAGTGAATTACCAGCACACACTCACACTATTACCTTTAATGCTCAGGGCGATGCTTTTGGTGCAAATCCTGCGATGAGTGTTGCTGCTGGAAGTCTTAGTAAAACAACAAGCTCAACAGGTAGCGGTTCAGCTCACAATAATTTACAACCTTATATTGTTGCTTATGTTTGGCGAAGATCAGCTTAATTTTAGGTAAAAACCATGCCTTTGGTACAAATAACACCCCCAGCAGGAATAATAAAAAATGGCACAGACTACTCTAATAAAGGTCGTTTTGTTGATGGCGATTTAGTACGTTTTGAAAATGGTTATTTAAAACCTTTAGGTGGTTGGACATTTTTTAGAGATAACCCAATAGGTACATTTTTTACCGCTACAGTTACAACTGCTTCATCAAGTGCAAACATAACAGTTACAACAACTGTTGCACATGGTCTTAGTGTTGGCGATACAGTTGTTTTAGAAAACTTTGTAGCTACAGGTGGCATTACTGCTAATGAAATCAACACAACTTTTACAATAGCAACTGTGCCTTCAACTACGACATTTACTGCCGCTACTACAGGTAGCGGAACATCTGCTGCGACTTCTGCTTCTGCAAGAGTTATTCAACCAGCAGTTCCAATAGGTATGTATTCTTATAAAACCAATAATGGTGAAGAAGTCTTAGCTATTGGTACTAGATCAGGCATAAATATTTTTTATGATAATAATTGGTATGATGTAACACCTACTGGTTTTTCTGGAGATGATGTTATTACCTCTACTGGTTATGGTGCTTTTCATTATGGGGTAGAAGATTGGGGAGATGCTAGAAGTACCTCTGCTTTAAATTTTGATACTAAAAGTTTTTCGTTTGCTAACTGGGGTGAACATTTAATATTTTGTTTTGCAGGCGATGGCAAGATATATCAATGGCGACCTGATACTGGGAGTGGTAGTCCAGATACGATAGCTACCGCAGTAACTAACGCACCAACTGGTTGTCAGGCAGTTATTGTTAGTAATGAAAGACATTTGATAGCTATAGGTTCTGGTGGCGATCCTCGAAAGATAGCTTGGTCTGATAGAGAAGATAATACTACTTGGACATCTTCTGCTAGAAATACTGCTGGTGATTTACAAATAGCTACTGGTGGTCAAGCTAATTACGCAGTTAAGTTTGGTAACGATATTATTATTTTTACCGATGTTGGTATAAACAAGTTGTACTACACAGGTAGTCCGTTTGTTTATGGCATACAAGATGCTGGCGTAAATTGTAAGGCAATTAGTCCAAGATCAATTATATCTTCTGGTGGTTTTTTATCATGGATAAGTGAAAACTCTTTTTTTACTTACAACGGACAAGTAAGAGAGCTTAAATCAGATGTGCATGATTTTATTTTTGACAGCTTACAACAAAACACGCAACAAGCTACTTTTGGTGCGCACAACATTGATTACAATGAAATCTGGTGGTTTTTCCCAGTCGGAGATGTAGATCAATTAACACCAAACAAATATATTATTTGGAACTATTTAGATAATGTTTGGTCTATAGGTGAATTAGACAGGGGTTGTTGGATAGATCAAGGTGTCTTTAACAATCCAATAGCTTGCGATAAAGATGGTTTTGTTTACGAACATGACAAAAGAGCTTTATTTAATTCACCAGGATTAGGTACAAGAAAACCTTTTTGTACAACTGGCCCATTAGAAATAGGCAATGGCGATAAAGTTGCACAAGTAAATCAAATTTTACCAGATGAAGAAACAACTTCTTTACCAGCAATAACTTTAAGTTTTACTGGTCGTTTTACCCCATTAGGTGCAGATACAGATTTTGGTAGTTTTTCTTTCAACGCTGATGGTTATACCGATGCTAGATTTTCTGCCAGACAAGTACAGATGAAAATAGAAGGCGATGTTACGCAAGACTTTCAAGTTGGCAAGATTAGATTGGATGTGCAACCTAGAGGTCGTAGATGATAGATCCTGCTAGTAAAAGTCAATATATACAAAGAGTAACCAATGCCAAAGCAAGTTTAACTACTACTAATGCAACTACTTTATTTACTGCACCATCTGGCTCAGATTTTGATTTTGCAGTTATTGAATCTATTTTAGTTAATAACAACAATGCTGCATCAACTACTTTAAGTGTTACTTTGACTGATGCTAGTTCTAATGTTTTTAATATTTATGATGATTTTACTGTTGCAGGTAATACAACTGCTGAATTATTAAGTAGAGATTTAGTTTTACAAGCAGGTGAAATAATTAAATTAACTGCTAATGATGCTAATAGAATTATGGCAATAACTAGTTTAGTTGAATATGCAAAGGGTGATTAAAAAAGAAGATTGGGAACTACAATGGGATTATTGCAAGCAATTTATTGAGCCTGCTCTAAAACATCAAGATTCCTATACAATAGACGACATAGAAGATAAAATAAGACATGGATTTTTCCATCTGTGGCCAGGTAAAGAATCAGCCTTTATAACTGAGATTGTTACTTATCCACAGCACAAAGTAATGAATTTATTATTTTGTGGTGGCAAATACGAAGAACTAGAAGCAATCTTAGCTTCTATTGAAACTTTTGCTAAAGCCATTGGTATAAAAAGATTATATGGTGGTGGTCGTAAAGGTTGGCTTCGTAAGATTGAACATCTCGGCTTTGAACGAGAATATATGATTAGAAAAGAATTATGAGTAAAGGCGCAACAACAGTATCAGCAGAAGTACCTGAGTATCTACAAGATCTTTATACAGAAGCATCTAAGCGAGGATTAGAAGCTGCTGATATACCTTTTAAGCCATACACAGGCGAAATGGTTGCTGGTTTAACACCAGATCAAATGCAGGCTATGGAAGCAACCAGAGGACTATTTGGTCAATCTATGGCTCTTGATCCTAGAAGTAATTTAGCTGCTTTGGCAAGACAAGGTACACCTACTGTGCAAGCTGCATCTTTACTAGATACTGACATAGCTCGCTATCAAGATCCTTACACAGAACAAGTTTTAGAGCCTGCATTAGCAGACATCCAAAGACGACAAGAGATGGAACAACAAAGAGCGCAAGACAGAGCAATAAGAGCTGGTGCATTTGGTGGTAGTCGTTCTGCTCTAATAGAGTCAGAAGCTACTAGACCATTTGCTGAAGAAGCAGCGCAAACAATCGCTGGCTTACGTTCAGCAGGTTTTGGTCAAGCGTTAGGCATGGCAGAAAGAGATGCAGCTCGTAGGCAACAAGCAGCACTTGGTCAAGCAAACTTAGAACTAAGAGCCAGAGAACAACAAGCTGGTTTATTAGGTGGTGAGTTAGGCGAACAATATCGTACGCTTGGTTTATTATCTGGTATCGGTGGACAACAACAAGCATTAGAACAAGCTAGATTACAAGCACAAAGAGGTGAGTTTGAAAGAGAACTTGGCTTCCCTGCTTATCAATTAGGTTTATTGAATACCGCAGCAGGCGGTATATCTCCTGCGGTTATTGGACAAAGACAACAAAAAGAAACTGGCTTGGGTGATATTTTAGGAACTGGAGCAGGATTGGCTGCTGCATATTTTAGTGGGGGGTTAGCACAACCTCCAAAAAAGACGTGAAGGGTTTAATGGCCATCAATACTACAGGTGGCACTAACCCCTATGGGAGTTATGCTTAATCATGGCTAAAAAAGAAGTAAGAAGAACGCCATTAAATGAAGGAGTAAATCTTTTAGATGCTTTTGATTTAATGAATCAAAGACAATCTTTTGGAAGTCTTGCAAGAATACAGTCAAGACGTAATATAAACCAACCAATTGATAATACAGAGTCTTTATTAGCTAATGTGCCAAGCCAAGAAAATATGGTTATGCCTGTTTCAAACGAGCCTAATATTGGTTTGTTAAATACAACTCAACAACAACCAAATATTGCAAACAATGTATTTGGTATGTCAAACAACATGCAATCGCAGACTACGCAACAGCCTGTATTTGATAGAAATCAAAAAATTGGATATATGTTATCTGCTTTAAGTGATGCGTTTGCTGGTAGAGATGTTGCTGGTCGTGCTATGGGAAGGGCGCAAGCTATGAGACAACAAGCAGAAATTGATAGACAAAGACAACAACAAATTCAAACACAAGAAACTTTAAAACAATATCTGAATCCTCAACAATATGCTTTGTATGCTGCTGGAGTTCCTTTAAGAGAAATTACAGAATTTACTACGCAAGATTTATCAGGGCAACAAATGATTGAAAAAACAGATGAGTCTGTTGAATCCTTTACAAAGGATACTGATTTTCAAGATGACTATGCAAATTTAGATCAAGCATTTTCGCCTGCTGATGCTTTTCAAGAAACATTCTTGAATGTGCCTTCAAGATTTTTGCTTGGAACAGATTTAGCTCCAGAAACAGCAAGAGCAATTAGAGATAGAGATAGTTTAAATTTAGACATTTTGGCAACTTTAGCTAATGATTATACTGGCAAACCAAGTAATTTACTTTTAGGAGAAATTAAGAAAAATATTCCAGAAAGTGCAGCAACTTCTGAAGCTGATGCCTTTCAAAAATATTCTAATTTTCAACTTCAAACAGAATCAAGAATTAAAAATTTAGAAGATGGAATTAAAAGTCCTAATATTAGTGATTCAGATAAAGAAAAATATAGAGAAGAATTATTTAAATCAAAAGTTTTGCTTAAAAAATTAGAAGCAGCAACATTAGGCTTAAAAGGCGAATCAAAAAATATTTTAGAGCCTGACGTTAGTGCAAGTTCTAATAATTTTAACGATCTTTATTTAAAGTAATGGCAACAACTTACAAAGATTTAAAAAATATAGAAAACAAACAACAGGTTTTTAACAAAATTAAATCTGATGGATATAAGTTATTGCAAGAAGGCAAAATTGACTCAAAACAATATTATTCTAAAACAAGAAATATAGGAATTGAGTTAGGGTTAATAGATGCAAAAGACTATCCTGGTAGACTACCAAAAATAGCTGAAGTAGCTTTAGAGGTTATTGGTGGTACTGCTGGTGCAATAGGTGGTGGTATCTTAGGAATCCCTGCTGGGCCAGCAGGTGTTATTGCAGGTGCAGGTGCAGGAGCGTTTGCAGGATCAAGTGCAGCATCATTTGGAGCTGATTTTCTTGGTGATTTATTAGCTCCAGATATGCCAAAACCTTCTTTGCAAGAAAGAACCCAAGATGCTTTAACAACTGGTGCAATAGATGCAGCTTTAACAACAGCAATTCCTGTAGCTGGTAAAGCGTTAGCTCCAGCAATAAAGAAAGCATTTAAAGGCGGTAAAGAAGCTATTGAAGAAGTTGCAAAAAAAGTACCAGATTCACAAACACAAATAGGCGTATTAGAAAGAGCGTTTGGTTTAACCGACGAAGCTGCAAAAAAAGCAGAAACATTAGCTAAAGAAGGTGTAGAACTGTCGTTTGGACAAGCAAGCACATCTCCTTTTGTTAGAGGTATTTATAATTTATCAAGTAGGATGCCTTTAGCTGGCGCACCTGGACAACAACAATTAGCAAAAACTTTTGAAGCAGTTGATAATGCGTTAAATACAAGAATATCTCCATTAGCAAGAATTAAACCTTTAACTGAAACTGAAAGATCTAAAATGATAAAAGAGTTTGGTTTGCAATCTTTTAATAATTGGCGTTCTACTTACAAAGCTGTTTATAAAAAAGCAGAACAAGAAATAAAAAAACAAGGTGATTTTCTAAATTTAAATCCTTTACGAGTTGTAGCTTTAAGAAATATGCCTAAAAGCGTTTTTGAAGAAATGCCAAAGGATGTTCAAGATTTAATGTTGGATATAAATTTATATGGACAAGATGCTTTAATCGGAACCGCAAGAAGAAGAGGAGCAGACATAATTAAACCAAGTATGAACTTTGATGATATACAGGCTTTGGATTTTAGATTAAAAGATTTATCTAAAAAATATGATCCTGCAAAAGCACAAGTTCCAAATAATACTGCATATCGAACAGTAACAGCACTACAAAAAGAATTAAAATCACAATTAAGAAATCCAGAAACTTCTTATGGCAGGCTTATGTCTGCTGGGGATAGATTATTTAAAGAGTACATGACAGTA
>Ga0181401_1000843_pt1 | contig 12436 bp, 10 predicted proteins | sample 24SPOviralmetaG_FD_130130 | JGI IMG/M metagenome (GOLD analysis project Ga0181401, IMG submission 130130) | Marine viral communities from the oligotrophic San Pedro Time Series (SPOT) site, San Pedro Channel, CA, USA - 24 SPOT_SRF_2011-07-20 | ecosystem: Environmental > Aquatic > Marine > Strait...
AAGTCACGTGTAATATCAGTGTCAGGTATTAAGTGATCGCCAATTTGTCCGCTACTGTTGATGTCCAGAGTATCGTGATTTGGTACACCTAAACCAGTAAGTGTTACATTGCTTTCACTTAAACTTTTCCATGCACTTGCACTGGAATCATATTGCCAGGTTCTGCCTACGGCACTATATAAATCACCATTACTGGGGCTAGTTGGAAAGTTGATTGCCATTGTGTAATAATCCTATTGCTATTACACTTATTTATCGATTCTTTTATCTATGTTAGATTTGTATTAGTGCTTGTCCATATGATTGGTGGGCACCATTATCTGTAAATGAATTTGCCGCATAGCTACCACCACCTTGAAAACTAGTATCATCTGCTGTAGTGCCTTCAACTGCATATGTGGAATTTCCGCCATACCAGCCACCGCCTCCACCTGCGGCTCCACTGCTAATACCAGATCCTCCACCGCCGCCAAAACCGCCGTGATATGCACTACCATTTTGATAATATCCACCATGTGGACAGTCTGCACTTAGTGCCGCGCCACCTGACGCTTGTTCTTGCATATTAATACCAATACCACCATGTGAACCAGGAGTTGCCCAGCCGCCTCCGCCGCCACCGCCCCAGTTTACAATATAAGAGCCATAGTTGTGTTGATAGATACTACCATGACCGCCTATGCCGTCTCTAGCACCGTAATGACCGCCTATATATGGAGTGTGATTTCCTGGAGTTGATGGTGTTGTTGCATCTCTAGATGTGTTTGCTCCGGGGGCGTTAGGAGTAGTGCCTGCTCCGCCTCCTGCTATTAGTACAGGAATATGCATACCTTGTCTGTAAACACTAAAAGCAGTTGCTCCAGCGCCACCACAATGACCACTACCGCCTTCTCCTTGAGCTCCACAAATAACTCTCAACCATTCACCTGCATACAATACATAGTCCATGGTCAAACTTCTGCCATTACCAGCAGTATGAGTATATCCAGCACCTCTAGCAGTTAGAGTGTAAGTACCACTTTTTGGTACTCTCCAAAAGTGTACACCCAATCGCATATCAAATAATTCTTTATTAGCACACCATGTGCTATTAAACACTGAACCACTATGACTGTTGTGAAATGTTGACGCACTGCCTCTGTAAGTTGGCGATCCTATGTCAGCATAACGTTTGATAGCATTAGCATAATCCATTGGACCATACCATCCATTGTTGTTGATTGTATCAAATAATATTGTTCCACTCATGTTGTACAGTTGATTGGTTTGTGCAAGTGCTGGTGTGGTTAAGCCGTAACCGTCTGCACTAGCACTGTTTTGTGCTACTGTGTGTACTTGTGTACCGCCAACCATAGTAGCAACCGCTCCACTGCTATTTGTTCCTAATAAAAATGATCTTGCTCCAGCATAACTAGGATTGTTTGCACCAAGTAGTCCTACAAAAGCATCTGTACCACTAGCAGTATTTCCATAGTATGTGCCTGTGTAAGCACTAGTTCCTGTGTTGGTGTTGTTAAGATATATTCCACCTGTAGGACCATTTGCACTCCATTCCACGTCAAATGCTCCAGTAGGATTACTTGTACCTATGCCTGTATTTCCGTTGTTATTAAAATATATTCTGTATTTGTTGTCAGTGTAGTTGTAGATTGTTAGTCCGTTGGGTTCATTGTTGACTCCATATAAGTCTGTGCCGCCATTATTTTGACCTTTCCAAAATAACCTACCAGTAACAGTATCACCACCATTTGTGTTTATACTACCACCTGTAATGCTACTTACATCTGTTGTACTAGTTGCACTTGTTTGTATAACATCAACTTTTGCAGTTGGACCACTTGTTCCAAAACCAATTTTGCCATCACCTTTAATAACAAATGTGTTGGCTACTAAATTGCCGCCACTGTCAGTTGGTGTAAACACCGTATCGGCACCATGGTCAAAATTAGTAAAGTAAGTTTTACTGTCGCTCCATTTACTAATCAACATACCTACTTCACCACTAGTGCCGGTTGTACTGTTTGTTAAACGTATACTTGACCCTGTGCCAGTATTGTGAACATGTAATGTACCACCATCATATCCACTTGCTGTGGTGCTTGGAGTTGTTGTACCAATTCCTACATTGCCATTAGCGTCTACAGTAATGTCTGCAGATGTTAATGGGGTTCCTACTACTCCATTTACTGTAATTTGGTTCTGTTCAATTAGCATTTAATTTTCCTTACAATAAACTCTTATGGTTTTGTTGGCCATGTTACATCATCAAGAGATGTTGCACTTTCTGTAATATCACGCAGTGCTTGTCTATATGCTGTGCGTTCAGCTGTCATAGTTAAGTCACTGCTGGCCCACCAATCTGTGGCTGCAATTAATTTATCACGTTCTTCACGTAATAAACGCATGGGCTCTGCGGCTAAAAGTTCGTCTTTCTTAGCACTTACTTCTGCCCAAGTTGTTCCCCAATCGCTTGGGTTTTGGCTTTCAATTGCTGAACCATTTTCATCTTCGCCAGTTACTTTGGCATACATGGTTGTGAATTCAGCTTCTGTTGTTGGCTCGCCACGCAGTACCCACTCCGTAACGCCAAGTTCTGTTAATGCTGTTGCAATTGTTATAGTATTCATTTTATTTTCCTTATTTAAACTTTAATTTCGTGAATTAAGTATCTTACTGATGTATTTTGATACTTAACAGTCCCATTTGCTCCACCATACATAGCAAAGGTAAACTTAACTTCATGAGCTCCTGCTGACAACGTATTAGTACCAAAATAACCTTTTGGTGCTTCCCTTGATCCAGCAGCAAACCCATAACCTTCATGATACCAAATTGAGTTATTTTCATCTCCTAAACCTGTACTTACACCATCAATAAAAAGATTAAATCTAAAATTAGTATTAGTATTCGCTCTAAGTGCCTGAGCATGAAACATCCAACAAATTAATTGAGAACTACCAGACGTGTTTATTGTAAAAGTGTCCATATCAGTCCACGAGCCAGAACTAGTTGTAATTGCTGTACTGCCCTCTGCACTACCAGCACTACTAGCTTTTACTGTTTGAACTAATGAGCCAGCAGGCATAGTTACTCCTAAGTCTGTAACAGTTGGTGTAGCACCTGCTGTAGTTTGTATCTGATCAACTTTTAATATACTGCTCATTGTGCGATCTCCATTAATATAATAGTACTTGTTCCAGAAGTATCGTTTATTTGTAAACCACCTGAACCAGTAAACAATGACACTTGAACATCATAAGCTATCTGACTTGTAGTATTAGGAGAATCTATTATATTCATATTTACGTTTGCTCTCATACCTGCTGTTGTAAACCCTCTTCCCATCTCTGTGTGAAAGTTTGTATTTTGTCCTGTTACTCCAACAGTTGACCCGCCCGATACTGTTCTAGCCATTCTCCAATGATGCTGGTTACTACCACCACTGGTATTCATATATAATCCACCAATAGCTGCCATAATTAATATATTGCTAGAAGCAAACTTAGGTGTAATATTTGATGATATCAAAGATGTATAAGAACCTGACGTTGTATTAACTACAGATGTAAAAACACCTGTCTGAGTTTGAATTACATGACCAGGAATATGTACACCAGCACCAGTAGTCTTTTCAACTATATTATCCACATATAAATTACTCATTGTGCTACCTCTGTTATTGTTGCTACCCAACGACTATCAGGAGAATATGTAGGTGCGTTATTTGGGAACCACATACCACCGCCACCTGGATGTATTTGAAACGTATGTGTTACTTGTGATGTGGTTCCGGAAATATAACTAAATTGATAATTAGTATCCCATGATATACTCCCAGTGCTATTATAACCATCTCCCCAAGTAGCTTTAGTTCCTGTGTTACCACCAGAATTTATAACCCTTACACCAAAATAAGCACTTGATGGGCTTCTCCATACATTTACTTGTACTTGACAAACTATCAAACTAGTTGTAGACTTAGGAGTGTAATCAAAATATACACCAGAGTTAACCCAAACACTACCGGAAGATGTAAATGTGTTATTGCCTTTTTGCTGTTCAACATGTATAACATGCCCTGCACTTGGTACGAGTGTTCCTGCACTAGCATCTATTGTTTGACCAGCTGGAATAACAACCTTGTTAGTATTTGCTCCAGTTGTTGGTCCTATTAAATTTTCTACTTGTAATGTGCCTGCCATTTATACCACCGTCATATTTCCGTTAATTGTAAGTGTAACGCCATCTGCAATCGCCAACGGTCCACTAGCCACTGCATTGTCGTTTGTATCTATTGTTGTACTAGTACTTATCGTATTTGAGTGTGTACGTATTGGGCTGGTTGCTATTTCAGCATCACTAGCACCTTGAAGTATACCTGCACTTGTAAGTTTTAAGTCTTGAGAATAACTAGACCCCATTCTAAATATTAAACTACCTGAACCATTCATATTAATGTAACCGGTATTACCATAACCTTGAATCTGTAATTCACCAGTCCCTTGAGCTAAACTTGTACTAACCATAGCACCATCAACATGTAATTTACTAGTAGGATTATCCGCACCAATACCAACGTTACCAGAAAATATTGTTGTGCCTGTTTCTTTAACTTTTAATATTTGGTCTCCTGTGTTGTTCTGCAGATTAAATTCTCTATTTGTTTGATCATTATCGCTATCAAATTTTAACAAAATGCTCTGTGTACTAGCTATAGTTAAATTTCCTGAAGCATTAGTAATAGTATCTGTAGCAAGTGTGCCGCCTGTAAGAGATAATTTATTATCAAGTTGTGTTTGTACATTACTAGTAGTACCAGCTAAATGTTCAGCATCAACTGTTATATCACTTGTGCCAGTGTAATCTAAACTTGCTTTATTGGTTCCGTTTGTACTGTATATATTAATTTTGCCCATTTTTTATCCTATTAAATATCCACCAAATACAGTATACTCGTCTGTAGCATTGTATACATTTCCAGCGTTTGTGGCTGCCATTACGTAATCTCCTGCACTCAAAGTTACTGTCCATTGCATTGTGCCGTTGTCACCATATGGAGAAGTACCACCTCCATCTAAACGCAAATGTCTATTATTATGTAATTGAGCACCATTTTTTTCTAAATATAGTCTTACAGTTGTTCCAGACTGGTCATTTTTAATTCCTGTAAAATAGAATATATAAACACCATCTACTGGTGCTGTAAATCTACCACTTGATTGATTGAAATGATTACCTCTGTTAACCCATACATTATTCCAGCCTGTATGGGCTCCACTGGTTTGTCCTGGTCTACTTACATCAAAAGCTGGCATATATGGTGTTGTAACATAACCTTCTTTGCTTAAAGTCCATTTTGTTGTAGCATTGTTGTTGTTACCTTCGCTAGTTGTCATATTAATACTAGATCCAGCGGCTTGTCCAATAATATTAATACCACCCCAACTTTTAGCAGTATCACGTTTACTGCCGTCAACCATATCACGCTGAGTGCTTATTTGTAAACTTGTTCCATCAAAGCCTATAAATCCACTGTTTGCTGTACCACTAGTTGATTCTAATTCAATTTGTGGGCCGCCACTTGCACCTGATTTTACATGAAGAAAATTATTAATGGAACCAGATCCAGTACCTATTCCTACTCTACCATTTGGTTGAATACTAATATGTCTGCCGTGGTCTCCATAGCTAAGGTGTACTTTGTCTTCGCTTTCATCCCAACGTAATTCTGCTTTGGTTATACCCGAACTACCATTGGATATTTTAATAATACCATCACTGCTTGAGTTATTATCATCAACATCAGTTTGTACATTAAGTATAGCATATGATGCACTTTTTAGGTTAAGTCCATTGGAAACATATTGAAGTGTTTCATTACTATCACCATTTATTCTATATATAAATGATGCCGCATCTGTTGTCAAGTCACAATATGTACTTGACGCTCTGTTAAAATTAGTAATTCTGTTATGGTTAGCACCTATTAAGGCTGGATGGATTTCCCAACCTTCACCACCTCCATTAGATACAGCAAGTGCAGCACTTGGGCTAGTTGTACCTATACCAACGTTACCATTTGCTAGAATAGATATATGATCATTTGTTGCGTTGCTAGAAATATACAACCCACCATCAACATGTGTAATGGCGCTTTTAGTAGCACTATTATTATCTTCAATTTGAATTCCGCCAGTGTAACCACTATCACTAGCCTTGATATGCAATCTACCAACAGGACTAGCTGTACCAATACCAACTTTACCGTCACTTGCAATATTAATTGCAGTAGTATTATTTGTATGAGTAATAGCCTGTGTTTTCATTGTAGTTTGGCTAAGGCTACCACCGTTAAGTGTTGCTAGTGTACCTTGTACATCTAAGTCGCCTATAATGTCTAAACTTTCTACTATTACTTGTTTATCACTTGGAATTGTATAACTTGAACCATTAGGTATGGATTTTCCTTGTAAGTGTAATGTGCTAGAAAGTAAATCTGCTGTAGCTGTACCTGTAAATGTTGGACCTGCAATAGGTGCTTTGAGTGCAATATTATTTGCAGTTGTTGTAGCAAAGTTGGGGTCATCTCCCAGAGCCGCCGCTAGTTCATTTAGTGTGTCTAATGTGGCAGGTGCTGAGTCTGTAATACTTGCTATAATATTCGTAGCAGTATCATAATCATTGTTACTAAGATAAGTTCCAACATCACTATCCGTATAACCAGGCTGTCCATCTAATGTAAGTGTTCCTGCATTACTATCATATGTTGCAGTAATATTATTTCCACCAACAATTAAATTATTTACATCAGCATCAGTATAACCAGGCTGTCCATCTATTGTTAACGTACCAGCGGCATCGTCATATGTGGCTGTAATATTATTGCCGCCAATTAACAATGCATTTACACGGTCATCTACACGTTCGTCTGTAAAAAATTTATTAGTTGATCCTTCAGTTAGATCGTCTGAATTAGTAGTACCGGCCTGTTGCCATGCACTTCCGTCCCAGATATAAAGTATGTTTGTATCCGTAGCAAATGCCTGGTCACCTGCGTTGTTGCCTGTGAGCGGCAAATATGTACTGTCGTCATATACAGTAACTTTAGCAATAACTGCTGAGCCATCTTCCACAACCAGTTCAGCTGTACCAGCAACTTCTCGTATCTTGTTTTCAAAACTTGGTGTGTTTTCCACATAAGTTGCTAAGTCCTGTGGAACAAATTTATCTGTATTGCTGTCGTATACTAGACACATTTGGTTCACTAAGCTAGGAATAGGTCTAAGTTCTACAGGAGTTCTGTGTCCTTCTTGAGTATGCTGGAAGTAAACTACATAGTTGCCGTTAATATTAGTCTCTACTGCTAAATCTTTTACTGTAATAGCACCTCTCATAGCAGAGTGGTTACCACACTGGTAATACAATGTATCAGGAGCACCTACAGGAACAGTAAATGTTATAGTACCGCTGTCTGTTCTGCTACCAGTTACGCCAGTTGTATATTCTCCAAAGTATGTACCAGCACTAAAATTAGTTCCATTATCTGTTGTAAAATAAAACGGATGTCCCGTAGCACTTATGTTTATTGTGTAGGTTCCGCCTCTGTAAAACGGACCTAAATTTGGATTGTCGCCAGCCGCACTACCACTAAATGTATAGGCACCAGCACCATTATTTGCTACTGTATAACTTACGCTAGGATTTGTAAGACTAGGAGGAGTTATTGTACTGGGTACACTTACGCTTATACGCTGTACATTAGTTGCGTTGCCGCCATTTATATCTGGATGTGTGTCGCTAATTGGGCCAGCACTTGTTGCCCAACTTACTAGGTTATCTGTACCTGCACCATCTATCCACTTAAGATACAAACTGTGTGTTTGTGTCATGTTGCCATGAGTTACATAAGCGGCAAAATTATTAATTGTATACGTACCTTGTTTGTATAAAGGTACACTGAGTTCAGGACTATTGGTAATAGTACGTCTAGCATATGGTAATGTTGATTGTTCCCAGGTCCAAAGCCAAGTAGTGTCTTGTCCTGCAGCTGGTGCGTCAACTTGTATTTCCAATGTTTCAGGTGCAATAGCTAAGTCTACTTGACTTAGTTTAGCCATGCTAATTTCACTATCACCTATATCAGTAATTGTGACTGCACCTGGTGCAATTTTTACACTAGTTACGCTGTTGTCTTCTAAACTACTGGTTTTTAACTTATCAATGGCCATGTAATAATCCTATTGCTATTACACTTATTTATCCATTATTCTTCTTCTGGAGGATGGGGTATTTCTCTAAGTTCACCCTGTACTGCTTCGCCGTCAACAACACTATAATCATAACCTGGATCATATTCTTCCAAGTTGTTAGTAATTATTAGTGTATCATCATCAAACGCAGGTAAACTATCTCCAGAAAAAACTACTTCATTATTTTTAAATACTATATAAGTCATGCGTGTGTATGTGTCCTTCTTAAATTACCTTCTAGTTTTATATACCAACCACTGCCGTAACCATAGCTGGCATCTCCGTTCATTCTTACTCTAACAATATTATTAGTTGGGAAACTTATTGTCCAACTACCATTGCCGCCATTATAACTGTGCAGAACATTACTGCTCATTGCTGTATTAAATCCCCAATAAAAACCTTCTGTATAACTCATATATCCACTATTCCAGTGACTAATAGCACACGTAATTTTCATTGGATGTCCGTATGTATCTCTATAAAAATCGTATTGAAATGCAACGTTTGGATTAGCAGTACCACTTAGAACGTGATAATTGAATTGTGACCCAATCAAAAAATCTCCCGCAGGATTAATAGTAAGTCTTTTTTGATGACTTCCTGAAGGACTTTGCCCATTATGTGTTGCTGTAGTATTACTTGTGTTAAATTTCAGTTGTCCAGGCACATATCCGCCAGTATAGTCTCCAAATTGTTCAGCTGTAATGGAAGCCGCAACTCTGCCAATATAAGAACCGCTTGACCCGTTGAAAATTATTTGACCTAGTTTAGCACTATTTGTTGTTTGACCACCACTGGGACCACTTCGATCCAGTGAAAGTGTAGGATGAACATTAGAACTTCCAGTTACCCTTAGTGAAATACCCCTATATGCATCATCTTGTTCTACTTGTAGTTTAGGATTACTACTAGCACCTTCCCAACCTCCGTTGGTTCCATAGTTACTGCCAATAGTTAAAATACCGTTACCAGCATAAGTCATTACATCACCTGCGCCGCCGCCGCTATTTGCGGCTTTAAATTCTATTCTACTTTCACTACCAGTATTAGCAGGATACGCATTTGCTTTTATGAATAAGTTACCTAAAGCATCGCCGAAAATATTACTAAAAGTATAACCACTACCAAAGTTTATTCCTCCAGTTGCAGGAAATTCCATATTAAACTGTGTGTTTGCACTGTCTACAGATCCACCGCCACCAACTCTTATAGTTGTGTCGGTAAGTTTTAATTTTTCTGAACCGTCTACACGCATTGATATGAAACTGCTTGCCGCTTCGTTGCCTTCATCTGCTTGCAAATAAAGATTACCATCAGCACCGCTTACTTTAGAATATGGAGTTCCAGTAGCATCGCTATCTTCCAGCATAATTTGAGGACTGGTGCCTCTTATGTGTAACATCTGTTGAGGATCATTTGTTCCAATACCCACCTTGTAACTGTCACTAATACGCATAACTTCAGTATTATCAGAAGCAAAGGCAATTTCTCCAAATGCATCACTAGCATTAAAAATTACAGTGTCATCGTTTCTAGTTGTTGAAGCAGTTTTAATTTTTAATCCGCCTCCAGAGTCTGCACCAGAAAATGATGCGACTTGTGTGTTAGCAGTGCCATTTCTAACATCAAAAGTAGAGCCAGGATCAGTTGATCCAATACCAACTCTACCAGTTGTTGTTAACGTCAATAAATCTCCAGTTACAGCTCTATACCAATGTAAATTTGCACTATTAGTTTTTTGGTACATAGCCCAATCGTTTAACCAGACTCCTACTTCTCCTTGAGATGCCGTAGCTCTTGTAACACGAAGATAGGCAGTGTTTCCTGTAGAGCCTACTGCATCAAGTGCATAAGCTGGACTATCTGAGCCAATACCAACTCTACCAGTAACATCAATTCCAGAGGAGATTGTAGCTAGTTTGGGTGAGTTGTCATGGTAAAGAGTTACTGCACCGTCTGTTTCAAACTTAGCCATATACTCTGTAGCACCTTTTTGAATAAACACACCAGTACCATTGGAATGAAGCTCAAGTTTTCCATCACCAACATCAGCAATTTTTGAGTTACCGTCAAAATAAATCTCTAAGTCTGAGTCATTACCAAAAACAGCTTTAGTACTATCGCCTAGTGTTAAATTACCAGTCATAGTACCACCAGCAAGTGGTAGTTTTGTTGCTATTGAATTTGTAACAGTAGTTGAGAAATTTGCGTCATCTCCCAATGCCGCCGCTAGTTCATTTAATGTATTCAGTGTACCTGGTGCACTATCAACTAGATTTGCTACTTCAGTAGTAACATCAGCCACCCTTGCACCTTGGTGTCCGCCTGTGGTTATGTTTCCTAAGTTACGTGCATTTGACATATGTATACCTTATCTGTTATACATATTTATACTAGTCAAGGCTATCAATTGTTACGTATAATCATAAGTTAGTTTTGGAGAATAAGTCACTGTATATCTAGTATGAGCGGCTTCTCTAACATCACCTACATTTTTACCCTCAGGTAATATACCATTGTCTTTGTCTGATTGTGTCCATAAACCATCTGGTGCTTCGTATGAAGTAGCATTTGATCTATGCTCTTCTGGAATATGTTCCAGTGTATGCGTATCTATTGTTGTTTTTTCCATTTTAGTATCCGTCTTTAGAAATTTCAGCAGTTGCATTTCCATACACACATGTATATACTCTATGACTACCATTTGAAAAATTTAATTTTACTTGCAACCTATAACTTCCACTGGAGGCTCCGCTGTTGAGATATCTGTAATCTATATCACTAACACCGCCGCCATTCATAGCACTAACTCTTTTTTGTTCTTGATAACATGCAACATTTCCGTATGTGCCCATTAGAGCTCCCATATATCTAGCACCGCCATAGTACACCTGATTGTTGTCTTGTACACTCATGCCATGAAACCTCAAATTTGGTGAGTGACTCACATAGCACACATCATACCAGTTACCGCTTGTTCCGGTTGCAACTTCAGTGGTTAAGAATTGAAATTCGTTTGCATGACCTAGTGTTCCTTGCCCAGCATGGATATGAAAAGTGTTTCCGTATGTTTGTAGCTTGCCACTACTATTTTGAATTTGTAATTGTTTTGTTCCGCCATCTCCAGTACCGCCAGTCCAAATCGAAAAGTCGCCTGCACTTGTAATATTGCCACCCCAATATGTTCCTAGATGAAGACCACCGTTCACCCCTGTCATATCAATGCGAGGATAATAACTATTACTATCGCCCTGAACTTGGATTGTAGGATTAGTTCCGTAAACATGTAAGTTTTTGTTTGGGTTACCTGTTCCTATACCAACGTTGCCATTTTGTTTAATAACCATCGGTGTTAATAATGTTCTGGTTCCTGTTCCACTAGCTGTGTTATAAAAATGAAAATTACCATCGTACAATTCCAACATTGCAGAATAGTCGTCACTCTTAGAAGTCCAATGTCCGTTTGTGTTCATAAACAAATTACTTTGTAGCCAAACACCATTATTGCCAGTATAACCTTGTACACTAGCACTAGATCCAAGGTCTAGTGCTGGGTAACTAGTATGGTATGTACTCAATACGCTGTCACCAATGCTTAAATTCTTACCAAAGTAAGCGTCTCTGTTACCCAGAAGTCCTAAAACTGTTCCGCTAGCATTGTTAACATAAAAATTGGTATCATTATACGAATAAAAATCCCAATTAGCATTACCACTAATTCGCATCTGTGGACTATTTCCAGGTTGATTAATATGAAATTTATGCACTGGATTATCTGTACCAATACCAACATTTAAACCGTTTACCGTAAATGCCCCCGTATCAGTGGTTACGGGGGTGCCACCTTTGCGGAAGTGGAACCCGCCATCTGCTCTAGCTCTGATAAAAGAACTATTGCCTTGAATATAATTAGTCGCTGTATTTCCAGCATCTGAAAAAGCAAGACTAGATATATTATCCGCTGATCTGCCAAGTAATTTAACAGTGTTGCCGCCAGATGATGAATTTACTACAAGAGGAAAATCTAGATCATCTGTACCAATCCCAACATTACCGCCATTTGGATTTAATAAAAGAGGTTGACTATCTGTATTAGTAAAGTTTCTAGCTTGTATATACATGGTGTTATTTGTAGTCAGATAACCCATAGTCATACCTATAAGACCATCGGCTCTTGATACATT
>Ga0181401_1000846_pt1 | contig 12395 bp, 15 predicted proteins | sample 24SPOviralmetaG_FD_130130 | JGI IMG/M metagenome (GOLD analysis project Ga0181401, IMG submission 130130) | Marine viral communities from the oligotrophic San Pedro Time Series (SPOT) site, San Pedro Channel, CA, USA - 24 SPOT_SRF_2011-07-20 | ecosystem: Environmental > Aquatic > Marine > Strait...
CTGTAAGCACCATCTGTAATACTGTGGAATGTATCACGCATCATATCAACATCGCAACTGCGCTCTGCACTTCCAATAGTTTCCATACCGCCTAGGATTACATCCATCTTTTTAGCAGTGTTACCATCATCATTTCTTGCCATGTTCCAAAACGGACTTGTAAGTTCAGGAAAGTTTGTGATAATAGTTTGACCAAACTCTGCTTCCATTGCTAGTTCATGGTCAGCATCCATTTCAACATCTGCACCAATGCCAAAATGTTCTTGCCATTCGCCGTAGGTCTTTTCTGTAAGAGATCCAAAGCCCAAGTATTCTACTAGTTCATATTCCATTGCTTTAAGATCATCAACACTGCCTGGCATTTCAAATTCAAACATTGGGAATATAATGTCATGTCTGCCTGGGATAGCATTTGGTTCTTGTCTGTAGGATGTGCTGACACAAAAAAAGCCTTTCGATGAAGGCTTGGTAAGCAATTCATATTCTAACCACATCTGACCTGTTTGTGGCAAGGGCCATACGTTACCTGCATAGTTATACGTTGCTACATTAAATGGATCTTCACAAGCCGCTAGTATGCTTAATCTGTTTTGTGTGTGTACTTCTTCAAAGCCTTTGTCTAAAAAAAAGGACCTTAATAGGCCCGACGTGTGTGTAAACTTTTGTGGGTTAATGAGCTGAGTCATTTTTATTTTTTCCTTTCGATATTCAACCTAAAAAAAATATAGTCAAAAAAATATTGACTTTCTTTTCGTTCGTTTATTTATACAAAGCGTAATCAAATAGTTTTGCTACTACTAGCATCCCATTTTTTATACTGGCGCAGTGTAGCACTTTGCTTTTGTGCAAAGCGTTTATTATCGCAATTGCTACAACAGTGCGCACTGCTACGACGATTAATTTCTTTACTAGTTCTTGTAAATTCTGCTTCACAACTATCGCATCTAATTTTATAAATGGTTTGAGTAGTAAAGCATGTTTGTCGCTTTCCGTGCCGATGTCTAAAATAGCTCGTTCGTAGTTTTGCTTCGCCTATAATCATAGAAATATTTAGCAAACGGCTAGGTAAGATACATATATAAATACAGCATACATTAGGAGTTCCGCAAGATGGCTAAACAAACAGTAAACCTAGGTAGTAGTGCAAACGATGGCACCGGTGATCCGCTTCGCACCGCCTTTGATAAAATTAATGATAACTTTGATGAACTGTATCTATACAGTACAGCCTCATCAGGTAACAATATAACAATTACCAGTAACACTATCGCAAGTGACAATACAAACGGTAACATTATTCTTGATCCCAATGGTACAGGTCGTGTGGTACTAGCAACTGCAAGTGAACTACGTTTTACTGATCACACAGACAATGCTATCTTATTTGTAGACAGTGATGGCGATGTGCAGATGAATGGTAAACTAACTTATAATACAACAACAGGAAAAGTTCTTATTGATGACGTGCTAATTGGTGGACAAACAATTAGCACAGAAAACAGTAACCAAGATTTGATTATTGATCCGAGTGGCACTGGACTAATTAATTACCAAACAACTATTCAATCATCAGTAGGCACAGGTGGCGGTGCTAGTAATGTTCCCACTGCACCAGCAACATATTTTCAAATAAAGGTGAATGGCACGACCTATGTAGTACCGGCATTCCCGGTTAGTTAAGGAGCGGTACCATGAGTAGACAAACTATTAATGTAGGTACTAATCAAGACGACGGAACTGGCGATACTCTACGTGGCGCATTTGTCAAAGTTAATGCAAACTTTGTGGAAATTTACAATGAACTGGGAGGTGACACACCCAGCGATCTTAAACTTATTAGTAACACTATTACCACAGACAGTACCAACCAAAATATTATTTTATCTCCTAACGGTACTGGCAAGGTAGAAATAGAAGGTGATAGTCTTTTCCGTGGCGATACTGTGGCTACTGGCAGTATTCGTGGTGCTACTCTACAGGTTGACGGCAACAGTAATATAGATGGTAATCTTGTAGTTGATGGTACTTTTAGTGCTGGAAGTTTTGGTGCAACAACTATTACAGGTTCTACACTTACAATAAGCGGACTTACTTCTCTTAACGGCAGTGTTGATATTGGTGATGCAAGTGCTGATACTGTTACAGTATCGGGAAGATTTGACAGCAGTCTTGTACCTAGTGTTAATGTAACAAACGATATTGGTGGATCTAGTTTACGTTGGCGTGACCTATATGCCAGAGACATTGATGCTCGTAATGGGACATTTAGTGGTACAGTTGATATTACAGGCGATCTAACACTGGGTGGAAACATTACTATTGGCGATGCAGATTCGGACAACATCAACATCAATGCAGAACTAGATGGTCATTTAGTTCCTAACAGTGACAGCCTATACAACATTGGTAGCACAACAAAACGCTATTTGAACACTTTTACAGATGTAATCCATGTTACAGATGTAGCGAGGATAGATCTGCTTACTATTGAAAATAGTACAATTACAACAGAAGCAACAAACACAAATATTACTATTGATCCACAAGGCACAGGTATTGCTATTGTAGATGGACAGTTGCGTGTGGATGGTACATTCCAGGTAACAAGTAGCCAAACAATTGACATGGGTAGTAACAAGATTACCAGTGTTGGCTCACCTGCACTAAGCACTGATGCCGCAACCAAAGGCTATGTAGACACAAATATTGCTGGTTTAGGCACCATGTCAAACTTTAGTATTGCTGGTGACGACAGCAGTGCGCAGACAGTTACAGATGGTTACTTTATTGACTTTAATGGTGAAGGACTAGTTACTACATCAGTAAGTGCAAACAAAATTAATATTAGTGTTGCAACACAAACATTGGAAACAATCACTAATGCAGGTGCAACAACTGTTAATGCTATTACAGTAGGCAGTGTTAATACAGATGGTATCAAAGTAACTGATAACAACATTGAAACAACTCGCAGTAATGACGATCTAGTTCTTGTTCCAAACGGCACTGGTGCTGTTGACGCAAGAGCAAATGTAAATGTTGCAGGAAATGTAACAGCAACAGGCATGTTTGTGGGTGGAGTTGATACAAGAACTGGCCCAGGTGCAATTAGTTTAACAACACTTACAACAGAAATTGTTACTACTGGCACAAACGATGCACTGTCACTTGCTAACGGTACACTAGGACAACTTAAAATACTGGTTATGAAAACTGATGGCGGGGATGGAATTATAACACCAGCAACATTTGCAAATGGCACAAACATTACAATGGACGCAGTGCATGACAGCGTAACATTAATATATCTCAGCAGTGGATGGGTAGTACTTGCTGCACAGAACGTTGCCATAGCATAGATAAATACTCTATAATGAGGAGTATTAGAGCATGACGGCTCCAGTATGGGTTACACCGCCGGGTGATTTAGGCACAGTTGTTGAAGGCGAATTCTATCAGGTTAAATTAAATGCTGATAATACATCAAGTTACAAATATCTTAGCGGCGTATTACCACAAGGTATTCGTGTTACAGAAAACGGTGTAGTAGAAGGCAACCCTAAGAATTACGATTATATTCAAGGTGTGCCTACAGAAGTAGCACAAGACGTAACAAGCAAATTTGTAGTTAGAGCTGTAAGCACTGATGGCACAGTAGCAGATCGTGTGTTCGAAATGACTGTGACAGGTCAAGATGCTCCTGTTATTGATGCATTGCCAGCAACTGATTTAGGTTCTTTCTTTGATGGTGATAAGATCCAAGTACAACTCACAGCCACAGATCCTGATCCACAAGATATTTTAACCTGGAGTTTTCAAAGTGGTGATCTCCCAAGTGGTGTTGAGATTACCAGTGATGGTAAAATACAAGGTTATATAGATCCGCTTGCAAACAGAACAGGCACTCCAGGATTTGATACGGATACAGTGGGTTTTGATATGCAACCCTATGATTTTAGAACTGTAAGTGAAGAAAAAACATATAAATTTACAGTTCAAGTGTCTGACTCAAAAGATGTAGATTTAAAATCATACACGATGTATGTAGCAAGTCGTAATATTGTAACAGCAGACATTGACATACTAACAGTTGATAATTACTTCTCGCAGGAAACAACAACGGGATTAGGGCAATTAGTAGATTGTAGTCAAACTAATTTGCGAAGACCTGCAATGCTTACACAAGCAACTGAACTAGGTACTATTAAACACGACAACTACTTTAGTTTCCAAGTACTTGGTAAAGATTTTGATGGTGATATATTAGAATTTCAACTAGTTGGCGGTTTTGATAGTGCAGTTGACGGTTACGACAGCGTTGGTTTTGAAAGTGAAAGTGCAAACTTGCCGCCAGGTCTAGTTTTAGATCCTACTAGCGGCTGGATAAGTGGATATATTCCTCAACAAGCAAGCACTACAAAACAGTATGCATTTGGTATATTCTGTCGCAAGCGTGATAATACAGAATATGTAAGCCAAGATACAGTAAGTTTTTCAGTAACAATTGAAGCAGATATTGACAGTGTTATTACCTGGCCAGATGCCAATCTCGGTACTATTAGAACAGGCGAACAAAGTGAACTAGATATTGTAGCAACAATAAGTGATGGTAGACCTGTGCAATATGAACTGCAAGCAGGTATAGGTGCAGTGCAAAATTTACCACAAGGATTGATATTAAATGAAAATGGTTTATTAATTGGTAGAGTTAGTTTTGAAACACTAATGTTTGATACAGGCATTACTACATTTGACATTGAAAATTTGTATACCAATGAGACTACGTTTGAAAACACCTATACATTTACTGCAAGGGTGTATAGTGCAGATGGAGTTATAGATACTTTTAAAACATTTAATGTGACTGTTGCTAAAGATAGTAATAAACCATACGAAAATATTTTTGCAAGAGCATTACCTAGTTTAACACAACGAGACATTTACGAAAGTTTGATTCAAAATAACGACGATATTCCTGCAGATGATATTTACAGACCTAGTGATTATGCTTTTGGTATTCAAAAAGATATCCGCACTGTTATAAGTGCCGGACTGAGCCCAAAACCTGTTACTGATTATATTGAAGCAATGAGTAAAAACTTCTATAATAATATCCTACGTTTTGGTGATTTTAAAACAGCAAGAGCACTTAATGCGGATGGTACAGTAAAATATGAAATAGTATACATAGAGTTAATTGATAATAAACAAGGCACTGACCCTACTACAGGATTAAGCGCAAGCCCTGCGCTTGCACAAGATGTTAGAAGTAATGTAGAGACATGGACTAATCCTCTTACAGTGGAAAGCAGTTTGCCAGATGTAAGTCATGGGCACTATTTGGTAAGTCAAGCAAATGATTACAAGGTATATCCTAATAGTATTCAAAACATGCGTAGCAGATTAACCACTGACATAGGTCACGAAGTTTTGGAAAGAAAAGTACTTCCAGACTGGATGAAAGACAAACAAGAAGATGACTCTGTAATCGGATGGATACTTGCGGCTCCTGTGGTGTATTGTAAGCCTGGCAGAAGTGAAAAAATAAAATTTAGACTAGAGCAGCGAGTAATCACTGCTGGTTATGATGTCAAAAAAATTAGTTTTGAAATAGACAGATTTATATTAGATAATAATCTCAGTAAATTCTTTAACAAAGATACTGGTAAATTTACAGTCACTGCCGAAACAACTTTTGACCTAAATACCCCTACAACAGAATTCGATAATGATGGTACTAGATTTTTTGCACAAATAGATAAATTTGTTAGTCAAGATGATGGGGACAAGTACATTAAATTTCCACAGGTAGGACCTTTTGACAGACTACCTTACACGGAAAGATAAATATATAGACAGTTTCCACAATTGGAGTTTATTAAATTATGGCAAGTAGCATAGTAACAACAAATATTGATACCACATATCCCGTAGCAGGTCAGGATAATGACAGCCAAGGGTTCCGTGACAATTTTACTAATATTAAAACAGCATTAGATACAGCAAAAAGTGAAATTGGTGATCTAGAAACCAATGCTGTACTAAAAGGCGCACTAAGTGGTGAGAGCCTCAATAACGATGGCGCCGGCGCTGTACTAGAAGATTTTGAATTAAAAGATATTAGCGAAACAAGAATTGCCAAAGGTACTACAAGTGGAACTGTAACTTTTGACTACGAAGCAGGTTCTTATCAAACTGTTACGTCTGCTGGCAGTGTAACATTTGCATTTAGTAACTTTCCAGCGGCTGGTAAAGTAGGTAAAATTCGTGTAGAAATTAATATAGCAAGCACTGCACATACTATTACACTTCCAAGTTCAGTAGACATTGGACAAGATCAATTAATTGGTAGCAACGGTGCAAGAGTAATTACACCAGATAGAACTGGCGTGCATATCTTTGAATTTGTTACAGATGATGCAGGTTCTAGTATTGCAGTAATTGATTGCTTGCGTAATAACCGTGCTATTGAAGTACGCACCGCAACAGCAACAGGTCAAGCAGGTGATGCTGCTGGAGATATTGCTGCAGATGCAACTAACCTATATGTCTGTACAGCAACCTATGACGGCAGTACTGCAATCTGGAAAAAACTAGTCCTACAATCAATTTAACGGTTGACTTAACCTCACAATCCTGTATAATATAATACTATTATTACAAGAGGTATCTATGAACAAAATCGATCTAAACAAATATCAAGACTTCGTACAAGAAGTAACATCACAAGAATCTAACGATAGTGGCGAAATGGCTATGGCTATTAGCAAACTAGAAGAAAGTGGCGTAAACGTAAGTTTGCTGCTAACAGGCGCGGTTGGTATTAGTGCCGAAGGTGGTGAGTTCATGGAAATTGTAAAGAAGTGCATTTTCCAAGGTAAGCCTCTAACAGAGGAGACACAGTTTCATGCAAAACGAGAACTGGGTGATATTATGTGGTACTGGATTAATAGTTGCCGCGCTCTTAACATTGATCCTAACGATGTAATTGCAGAGAATGTACGCAAACTGGAAGCACGTTATCCAGGTGGAAGTTTTGATGCATACTACAGCGAAAATAGGCAGGACGGTGACCTCTAAAGATCACATTGTATGTGCAGTATTTGCTGTTCTAATCTACTTTAGTATTTCACTAATGTTTATTCCCAGCATGCTATGGAGTGCGCTAGGTGCTTGGCTTGTGTGGCGAAATTGGACAACGTTCAACACATATTGCGAACAACGCAGAGACGGACTAAGATGAACCATCCATTGACAGGAAATTTGCGAGACTTTAGTGACGGTGATTTACAAAAAAAGATTACTGAACTAGGCAAACGTTTGGTTTTTGCGCATCAAACAGGTAATGCACAAATGATCGGACAACTTGAAATGATTATGGAAGACTATAGACAAGAATCAATTCGCAGAGATAGAGAGCGTACAGAAAAAGCAAACGAAGCCTCCGGAGACAAAGGCAAAAACTGGGACGATTTAATCGACATTTAAATGATAGAACTTAAAGAAAAATTTTGTACAACGATGGTGTTAGAAGATATTATTATTCCAAACATTTGGAATATACATGTAACACTGCTTCCAAATCAAGGCAAAAATAAACTTTACAATAAGGCTATGGAACGTTTACAATACTATATAACTGAAATTTTAGACAACAGTGTTTTTGTAAGCCGTGACAATGTTTCAAAAATAACCAACTTACCATTTAAAGCACAGGTACATATATTTCCAGACGACCCATGGGACCATTTAATTGCAATGTGTTTGTATACAAAATTTAACAGTTTACTAGAAGAAGTTTTTTATGTTGATAATGTTACAATAAGCAGTCACCAAGCACGAAGTGTAAGTCATAGTTTTAGTGAAGAAGATGGTGGCACTGGTAATTTGTTAGAATTATTCGGTGAAGAAGATGAACAAGAAGTAGTAAAATATTGGTATAAGCCAACACCTCAACTATTTTTATTACATGATGGATTACAATTAGTTGATCATCCTTGGAGTGATATTGAACTAGAATACGAAGACAAAAAACCGGGTACAGTAGTTACACTTAAAGATTTTAAAAAACCACCAAAGGGCGACAATGACGATATTGCTTGACAACTATAGCAGACAAATCCTAAGTGAAGATCAAGCATGTGATATGCTGTATGCAAATCCTGCACTGGATATCAGTAACCTATGTTTAGAAGATGTAAGCAAGTTTAATGGTGCTAGTAAAAAACTACATTTAAACACATTTGTAACACAATTAGATGAACTTGACATAGATGTAACAGAATATCATCGTGCTAATCAAAACGACTGGAACATGCCTGACAAATACAAGCAGTTAGATATTGCAGAATATTTGCTTAGCCTATGTAATACAGATGCACAACTACAACGTGTAGGAAAAGAATTGTTATTGTATCAAGAACGTGGGATGTTTGATTTGCTGTGCTTTCTTGTTTACATTGTGGATGTTATGCGAGAACATGACATTGTATGGGGTGTTGGCAGAGGATCAAGTGTGGCAAGTTATGTGCTATATCTAATAGGTGTTCATAAAATAGATAGTATATATTATGATTTAGATATTGCAGAATTTTTAAGATAAGTATATAATATACGCATATATTAGGATATAAAATGGAAACAGTAGTAATAGAAAACGCATGTAGTCTAAACTACTTGGCTACAATGAAAACATACGCAGAAGACAGTCCGCATTGGGACTGGCGCTGGCCCATGAATGTTAAAGAAATAGAACATCGTTTTGCAAAACTGCGTTTGATTAACAAGGAACCATGTACAGAGACAGGGTTACTAGCAGGAATGGCAATAGGATTGTTTGTACAAATGGACGAAGCAGTTCAAGCAACTCATCCAGGTTTGTTTGATGAATGGGAACTAATTAGTTGTCAGATTAGTATTAAGGATCGTACCCGTAAAGATAATTTTCATACTGACTATGACGAAGATGAAACTATAAAAATACTAGGTATAATAGATCCATTCTGGGATCCGGAAACCATGGGCGGTGATTTTAGTCACGATAACAAGCAGTACAAAATGACACCGGGAAACTTTATTGTATTTGATCCGCGCATTATTCATGCCGCAAAGGATATTACAACAGACAAAAAACGTTTTGCAATTGATTATGCACTAAGGAGAATTTAATGGCACAAAAGCGAGGAAAAACTTATAGAACTTCAAGTGGAAAGCAAGTTGATTTTGGCGCACTACTACTTGCCAACGAAACTGCACCTGCAATAGGTAATATGAATGTAAATGCACGTGGTGATGAAATTGCATCTGATGGGAGTATCACTAAATCTCGTGAACAAATTATGCGTGAATACAATGAACTGAACACTATGGTGCCTAGTGACGGTGCTGTGCCAGAAGGTGCAAACACTGCAGTTGCTGATGATGACTGGCAGGATTGGGAACCAACTGTTACCGCGGATCAATTTAATAACAAAGCACAAAAGCATGAAGTTGAACAGACAGAAGACACTGCTATTCCAAAAACAAAAACTCCAACAGGAGGTTTAGCGGCAGCAGTTGCGGCAGCAAAGAAATCTACGGAGGAATAAATGCCAGTAATGAATACAAGAGTAGAAGGTATTTTTAAACCATTGCGTGACGGTATTCTAGTACGCAATATGGAGTTTGGTGAGCAAAAGACTGCAAGCGGACTTATTATTGCAAGTGATGATGGCAAAGTTGGCGGAATACATCCCCGCTGGGGCGAAGTAATTGCAGTTGGTAATGAGCAACATGATGTACAAGTAGGACAATATGTGCTTGTATCTCACGGACGCTGGAGTCGTGGATTTGAACTGAACGGCGAGACAGTGCGAACAGTAGATCCTAACGATGTATTAGGTATACAAGATGAAGAACCAGATAATACAATTTTTAAAGCAAGTGGCGGGCATCAAACCCGTGCATATGAAGGCAAAGTAAGTGTAGGTAAACTAGAGGTGTAACCGTGTACAACGATCATACTAAAAGCGAAGCAGAAATATATCGCCAGCAAATGTTGGCTACACAAAAAGAAAATGACATTCTAAGAGAGAATGTTCGAGAACTACAAGGACAAGTTTATACACTTTATAAGCGTATAGGCGAATTAATCGATGGTGATATGGAACGGAAAACATCTGATAGGGACTAGCCCTAAATGTGCTAGGCGAAGTATTGTAAGTTGGGGAGAAGCAAATGGCTTTGTACAACTGGGCGATGCAGATGTCAAAAAGATTGAAGAATGCACAGCCATTTATTTGGTACGCAATCCTAATGGAAGATTACCAAAACAGATACAAACTGTAACCAAACGCTTCGCTAGTGCAATAGGCAAAGAGCCCATGGTACAATGGAAAGACACAGAAGAACTATTTCGTGAAACACTAGAAGACGAGCCAAAAGATTGGCATAATATTGATCCTGTGCATTTACAAAGGCAAACTAGTGCAAGCGAACGCTATAAAAATATTGTCTGGGATTTTGTAAAACTGGATAACTTTAGCACATGGGCAACTGATAATGGTTACGAATCGTTTGAACTATATCCAGAGAACGCAGACCCTGCATTAATAGCACTAATTAATTTTTTCATAGAAGAGTGCAATGTTGAAGACCTTTACAAAGAAGATTTTCAACTATATAGATCCCTGTGATGCATTTTATAGCCGCACCTTTTGGAAACTACATTAAACGTAAAGATGCAATAAGTGTTACGGGCACATGGACTGTGCATCCACGTCCAGGTAGATTATTGCAAATTATAAAAACATTACGTTACACAAGTACAGGATGGCGTAATCAATTAGGACTACGCAACCCTGGCATACTCCATGCCCTAATTAAACACAAAACGGAAGATGTGCTTAGTGTCGCCAATCTTGAACCGCGAGATTGGTATATTCTACATGATCTTGTTAGTAAACGCTATAGCGTTGAAGTAAACATCAGTTGTCCAAATGTAGATCATAATCCTGATATACTGGACGGCATACATCTATGGACTGAAACTAAAAGGCCCTGGTGTATTGTAAAAGTACCGCCAACTATTGAGAATGAATTTATTGACATTTTAGTGGATTTAGGATATAATCAAATACATGCTAGTAACACATTGCCAACATCTAAAGGCGGCTTGAGCGGTTCTGTATTAATATCGCACACATTGCGAATCATACAATATATTAAAACTGTACATCCTCATGTAACAGTGATTGCCGGAGGCGGCGTACACAATGTGGAAACAAAACAGATATACTTAAATGCTGGAGCAGACCACATAAGTTTAGGATCAGTGTGTTTTACACCCTGGCGTATAAAAAATATCATAGGAGATACAAATGATAGGAAATAGGACACTTGCAGTACCGGGACCTACTAATGTTCCAAACAGGATATCACAGAGCATGTATATCCCAACAGAGGATCACAGAGCACCTGACTTGCCTAGTTTTGTAACACCTCTTATGGAAGATCTTAAAAAAGTATTTAAAACTGAAACAGGCAGTGTAGTTGTGTTTCCAGGCACTGGCACAGGAGGCTGGCAAGCAGGTTTAGAAAATTTGCTATTTGAAGGTGATCGTGTGCTTGTTAGCCAGTTTGGGCAGTTTAGCAAACTATGGGTGCAAATGTGCCAGGACATGAAGTTTGCAGTGCATGATATAAGTGTTGAATGGGGAGAAGCAACACCACTTGATAGTTATCGTGAAGTTTTAGAAAGTGATACAAGTAAAATGATCAAAGCGGTCATGGTGTGTCAAAACGAAACTGCAACTGGTGTCACTAGCGATGTTGGCGCAGTGCGCGAACTGCTAGACGAACTGGATCATCCTGCACTGCTTATGGTGGATGGCATCAGTAGCATTGGCTGTATTGAATACAAACACGATGAATGGCGTGTTGATGTTGCAATTGCAGGATCACAAAAAGGCTTTATGATGCCAACAGGTTTGGTTGTTGTTGCACTAAGTGAACGTGTTGTAAACATTATCAAAGGTGGCAAGTGGAAGTCAAAAATGAAGTACTATGATTTCGGCACTATGATTACTAGTAATGAAACTGGATATTTCCCTTATACACCAGCAATGACACTTATGCGTGGATTGCGCACTGGCACTGACATGCTATTAGAAGAAGGTATGGAAAATGTTTGGGCAAGACACCGTAGATTAGCCAGCGGTGTAAGAGCTGCTGTGGATGCTTGGGGACTTACCATTGCCGCAAAAGATCCTAGCACAGCAAGTGATACTGTATCCAGTATTGTTGTAGATAGACAAACAGATGCAAATGATGTTATACTACATGCATACAATGAATATGGCATTAGTTTAGGAGCAGGACTTGGGCCACTCAATGGAAGTGTATTCCGAATTGGACAC
>Ga0181401_1000848_pt1 | contig 12358 bp, 18 predicted proteins | sample 24SPOviralmetaG_FD_130130 | JGI IMG/M metagenome (GOLD analysis project Ga0181401, IMG submission 130130) | Marine viral communities from the oligotrophic San Pedro Time Series (SPOT) site, San Pedro Channel, CA, USA - 24 SPOT_SRF_2011-07-20 | ecosystem: Environmental > Aquatic > Marine > Strait...
CTTTGAACTATACAATAGTTTTTATTGTGGTGTCAGTGGTTCTCCTGTAAGTCCTGATAGAGGAAAAGTTTATGATTACATTGTTGTAAAAGATATGGATGGTAATGATATTCGTGGTAAATACTATAGATGTTGTTGGCCATGTTTATGTGATGTTATGAAATATACAAGGGTTGATAAATTTGATATTACACTTGATGGACAAAAGACTACATATGATGTATTAACTATAGCGGACCCATGTTGTAATGAAAGTGAAATACCTAAATCTGTTTCAGCTTACAAATGTAAATCAGGTAAAACTCAAAATGGTATGTATTCACGCTCAGGAAGATTAATTTATGCACTTTTTTACACGGATGATAAGGGTCAAACTGAAGATATCGATAGTATTTTAGATCAATGTAAAGAAAGGATGGAAACACCTCCTGATAAATTAAAAAGTGGTATGGGTGATATATTTGTAAAACTATCATTACTTTGTGAAAATAATGTTGAAGGTTTTACAGATACACACGATACTTTGAAAAATATTTATGGTGAACCCCTTAAAACATGTAAAACAGGTAACAGTCCAGGAAGTTGGGATACTGAAGGATATTGTAGTGAAAGAGGAGGAGGTGTTCATCAAATATGTATGGAAGTAACTCCTGAAAGAGGTGATTTTTCTACTCAAACTGAACAAGGACCATGGTCCCAAGATAGAGTTGGTAATAATCATTGTATGTGTTTAGGTGCGTGGGCACTCTATAAAGCTAAAGGCAACGGTGATGGTGATGAACTTCAATGCGATTCTATACCTGATTATTCTCTCAGCCCTGAATATATTACTAAATGGAATACTTGGAATAATCATGAGATATCCGATCAAATAAAAAATGGTGTTGATAGTATGGTTCAACAATGTTATAATAAAAAAAATAGTCAATATCTAAAAGATAAATATGATACAATAAGATTGAGCTATGGTGGATGGTCAAGTGTTATCTAAAGATTATGATTTTAAGGATTTTCTACATCTTTTTCATTTTCACATTTTTCATAGTATACTTTCATACAAATCAATAAAAGCATAAATACTAGTTCAACACTTGAACACAAATAAATAGGTGGAAGATTTTTATGAACACTATAAATTATACCCAATATAACCCCAACTAAGAATATAAATTGCCAAGCATAAGATATATCATCCATATTTTTTGTCCTATAAGATTTATACACTTGCGGTACAAAACCACTTGCGAAAAGCACACCAGCGGTATATCCACATATATCGTATAAGTCCATCTTATGATTTATTTATTTTTTTTTCAAATTTAAAATCGCAATACTATTATATGGATCACGCATTAACAATATTAATAGTATGTTTAGTAATAGCAAGTGTTTATTACTATTATAACCATACAGAAAAAGTTTATTATCCACCAGAAAACTATAACAAAATGAATATTTTACAAAAACATTGGAATGTTATCGCGAATGAATATAAAGCATTACCAAAAGATAAAATGATAAATTTTCAAAGTAGAACAAAAGATGATTGGTATAATGGAGGACAACTAGATGAATTAGCAAAAAAACATTTTCAAGACTATGGTTGGCATTCAGCTTGGTCAGAAGATGATAATGTAGCAAATGATAATTGGAAAAATTGGGGATTAATGTATAAAGATGTAGCTCTCGGGAAGAATTCACAATTATGTCCTCTTACAACTGCAATGTTGAATACTATACCTGGTATCAGAATAGCTGGATTTTCTCTTATGACTCCAAATTCTGTTATCAATCCTCATACAGATACAACTGGTATTAAATATGGTAGTTTAGCCTATCATTTAGGTATCGATGTTCCAGATAAAGACAATTGTTGTCTTATTGTGAATGGTGAAAAAAAAGAAGAAGAAAATGGAAAAGTTATTATTTTTGATTCAACATATCTTCATTCAGCTTACAATATAACTGATAAAGATAGATGTATTTTATATATTGATTTTCAAATAGATTAAACTTTACAATGTATGTCCATTACATTTATATATATCATATACTCTTCTTCGTTTTGAATTTTCAATATCCAATGAACAATTACAACAATAATCATTGTGATCTTTTGTTATTAATTTATTCATTTTCACTTGAGTTTTATCAATTCTTTCTTTAAACGTATATAACCTACTTTCAGTTATACCTTTATCATCATTTCTCTTTCCATGATAATACTTACCATCTACTTTTGAACGAATTTCACCAGTTCCGAATTTATATTTTACCTCTTCTGTAACACCTTCTTTAAAAATTTCATTTTCTTTTTCATATTCTTCTTGTTTTTCTAAATATGTGATAACTCTCTTTACTTCATTGATGTCCTTTTTAAATTTTTCGAATGCTTCTTTATCTTTTGGTATTACAGAAAGATATGTTTTATGTCCTCCATCATAATACTTTCCATCTTCAGGATTCACTAAAACAGGGATTTTCTTTTTATATTCACATACTTTTCCAATACATGTACATAAACCCATCGCCCATAAAGAACTCATTATAATATTTTCTCCTAGTGTAAAATTACCTGGTGGACTATGGTCTTCCATAACTATATCAGCCATAGCATAAGGAATTAAACTTAGTAAGATTAGTATCATATTCATATAATAATACGTTTCTATTTTATTTTTAAATATCATATTTTGTTAAAGTTTCGCTACTGAATACCATGTTACTTCAGGATAAACTATCTTATTCTTAGAAATCTTTTGAGCTTCCTTGAAACTAATAAAACGCAGCGGCTTTACCTTACATCCTTGCCAATCCTTCGCCCGTTGGCGTAAACGGAATGAATTTCTTTCTCCCTTTATTGGAACAAGATTATTGTTCGAATTACGACAAACAACTTCAATCATTTTATATATATTATTGTTATCTTATCTCTTTATATATATATATTTCTTGAAAAAAAAAAATTTCCACTTTTATCTGTACAACAAAAAATGGTAAAACTTTTTTATTATATATAATATAGTATGCCAAGGAAAAAGACATCAAAGAAACAACGTGGTGGGAGGAAGTCTAATACCAAGAATCTTAATAAAACACAAAAAAAACAATATGGAGGTAATAATGACCTCTTACAAAAAATAGAAACTTCAATTAAGGAGGATGATATAGATTTATTTGAAGATTTATTGACTCAAGGAATAAATCCAAATACAGTTTTATTAAATGGGGAAACAATATTAAATACAATCATTGATAGTGATTACATATGGAGTTTAGATTTTGTAAAATTACTCTTAACATTTAATGTGCGTTTAGATTTTACTAATAAAGGATATACACCTATTATTCGCGCAGTAAAACGCCTTGACCCGGATTTATTATTTTTATTGTTGAGGAGTGGTGCTTCTCTACCAAAAAATAGACATAATAGACAAATGTTATTAGATACAATTTACAGATTAGAACCCCCGAAAAGTGATAGGTTACATTATTTTAATTGGAGGGATACATTTCAAGTCTTATATTCTCAATTAAAAGAGGATGTGCGTTTAGAAAATGCACTATTTAATACAAATTTAACACATCGTTCTGATTTTACAAATGATATATTAATGGGTATATCACAAAATTATGGAAAAAAACAATTTGATGATCTGAGTTCTGATAGAATTAATACGCACATGGGTGTATACCTTGATAATATTAACTAGTTTCTCATAAGTATTTCCTTCGTCACTTCTTCAACATATCGTTCTCTTGCTACAGCTGCTGGAGTCATAATCTTATTAAGTGATTCATTTAGGGTAATTGATGTAATCTTTTTTTTGTCTGGTGTGAAATTTACACACCCGAATAATCTACTATTGTATTGTTGAACGACCACATTCAAAGTATTATCCATCTTTACTCCGAAACACACAAATTTTGGACTGTGTAATGTATATGTTTTAGATCCAGGATATGTCTTTTCATTTGGGTTGAATTCGTTATCCATTTCTTCAGGGTGGTTGTAGATGTATTGGAGGCCAAACATCATCATCCCCAACACACCTTCCGGAACATTAAGTCCGTCTTCTCTGTTTTGTACAGGGTATACGTTCAAGTCTTTCAAGTTTCCTTTATCGTTGCGGAATATGTATGCCCGATCACTCATGAAAATCCCACCATCCCTCTTTATGATGAATTGTAACTGAAGGTGTGCCCCCCTTCCACGGACACACTCAAATCTCTCAGGAATTTTTGGTTCTGGATGAGCCATAGTTTATTCTTTAGTATATAACAAAAACTTTATTCAAATTTGTTAGGTGTATTTAGTTGAATGATATTTTAACTTCTATATGGATTTTTTGTGTGATGTAGTAAAGTCCAATGATGTTGATGAAAAGGAACACATTTAAAATATTTATACTAGCTTCTTTGATACAGGCTTCGCATAGCAGTGACATCATCATCCCCATCGAAACAACCACAATGTCATTCATCCTAGTGAGGGGAACTCTTCACTCTTAAACTTGGTAGGGTCCTTGTTCGTATGACCTGTAAGTTTTTCTTTCCAATGTTCTATTGGTGGTTCCGGCTCTGGTTCTGGTTCGGGTTCAGGTTCGTAGGAGGATGTGCGAACTATGAGATTTCCTTCGCAATAGTAATCAGGCATCTTTTTATTTCTTTCCTTTCTACATATCAAATTTAAAATTTGAAACTCCATACATTAAAGATTGTATCTAAACAACAAAGAAACTACAGGAAACAGAACACAGAAAACCTTAAAAACTCAGAAACACAAAAACAGTTTCAAGACACTTACAGACAACAACACAGACAACAAGAGGATGGCTGCCATGACCAACACTGCCCAGAACGACAACTTCTACACCTTCGTTGACAGCATGAAGATGAATCCAGACGATCCCTCAGGAGTTCTCACAGACCGCACCGACCTGGTCTTCTTCTCACAAGATGGAAGCGTTTTCAGGATCCGACAGACCCAGACTCAAGGGAAGCGGTGGTACATCCTCTCCAACAAGCTCAACGCTGTTGGGTGGTATCCGGTAGACAATGACTTTGTCGGCCATACTCGCATGGACTTCGCGGGAAATCCTATGGCAAGGACAGTCAAGCTTTACGAGGGATGTAACACCACGGCATTCCCTGGGAACCTTGGCCACGTCTACCATGTGGACAACATCACCTACTGCACAAGTCCTGTCTTCAGCACCAACGAGTACAACACCATGAAGGAAGAGTTCTCTCGTCCGAATGGATTTTACGAAGACTCCATTCTAGAGGATTTCAACAAGCGCGAGTGGATCTACCTCTACCTCAAGAACTCTGCTGCAACAACGAGGGAAGAAGCAGTTGCTGCATACTGCTATCCTCTGATTCCACACCTTTCAAAGGATAACATCCCATGGCATCATGTTCCACTCGGAGGTTCTCAAAAGCCGGGCCGCAACTACCACTTCGACGATGCTTTCCCGAACTCAACACACCTTGACAACCTTCCAGTCTTTGAACCAACATGCGATGGACCTTACAAGACATCGTATGAGATCATGGGGATGAACGGGTGGTTTGATGTTACTCAGCCAGATGCTGAATACACATCAACGGATACTCCAGCAGATGTCGTCCAGGACAACCTTACAACTCCTGATCACTTTGACTCTTGGCAAGAAGTTGAGAAGTCTCTTGAAGACACTTACGCTGATGAACTTGTCAACGATGTAGTGGAACAGATTCTCAACGATGATGGTGATGGAGAAGATGAGGATGATGGAGAAGATGGTGAAGATGAGGATGATGAAGGATATGGCCTTAGAACACCAAGGTCTCTTTCAGACAGCGATGTAACATCAGAATCCTCTTTCACAACTACTTCTAGCTCCTACACTACAACAAGTTCATCTTCAGGATCTTCTCACACTTCGGACTCTAGTTACACAACAGAAAGTTCATTTGATTCTGAAGCTGAAGACTGGCCGGAACCAGATGAAGACTACGATGACTGGGTTGAACGACGCTTTGATCCATTTGATGGTGGGTTCTACACCAAGAAGGAGTTCTACTACTACTACGGCGACAACTTCTTCTGGAACATGATGGCATCCAACAAGTGGGCTGAACGCTTCATGCTTGAAACTATTCTCATGCGCAACCGTCCTCTCCTAAGTGACGCTAATGTAAACCACCTTCTTGATAAGATGGTTGAGACATTCATGTAAGTCCTTCTAGTTTAGCATCATAAATTATCTAAAACATAAATTTTTTTTACATATTTCCTTCAATATTTGTCTCAATCTTATAAAACCAATCATCAAAATTCACCTTTGAATCCGCATATTTATTTGAACCATTTTTTACTATATCATTAAAGTTATCTTCACGATCATATCCATTGCTTCCTCCCGCAGGATGAAAAAATATTTTGTAATCTTCTAAATCACAGGAAACAACTTCGATATGACCCATTCCCATATATCTGTAACCAAAATCAAATACATTTTCTCTTCCAGATTTTTTATACTCATCATATATTTCTAATGCTCTATTAATAGTCATTATAGTCCAATCACCAATATATATTTCTGTTTCCATATTACCAAGTATCTCATAGATAGTTTTTACATTCCAATGTATTCCTTTTGGAAGGGGCTTGATTTCTTTGAAATCTACTTCAAATAATTTTTGTCTGCTATCTCTGGCAAAAAAACCGACATCCATTGAATTGTATCCTTCATTTGATATATTTGCCTTTTCAAGAACTTTGTTTATCTTAAAAATATTTTCAACTTTTTTAGCCATTTATTATTAAATTTGATATAACCTTTATATTACTTTTAAAAACAAAACAATGGACTTGATAGACATCTATTTCTACTTTATGGTGTGGATGATGTTTTACTATGCGTTTTATTTACTCATACTACAATTCGCTAATCCTGTTCAAGCTATACCAATCATTAATATGACAAACACTTATTATGAAAGACATTTAGAACACATTCATGAAGCATAAAAAAAAAGTATAGATAATATATATCAATGGAAATTAGCGCATTAGATTTTTTTTTAATAAACATATTATCTTATATAGGTGGTTTAGGGACAGGATTGCTAGTATGTTGTAAACATAAAGATAAATTTATGAATTATGGTAATAGAGAAACAGAACATTTTCAAGTATCTCAACCATATTCACCCCCACAACATGCTGAAGTTATCACTGCTTCAGCACCACCGCCGGAACAAGTTAATAAAGGTGTCCGGATTACTTTAGAATAAGGATTACCAAGGATACTCATACTCATGTTTTGTTTTTTCTCGGTTCTCTAAACTCCAACGATGTAGATTTAGATTATGTGGATCAACTGGCTTATACTTCTCATTTGTAAACTCACAAAGAAGACGATCAAATGTAGTGCTTCGAGAACGGGCAAGACCTAAATATGTGTCTTCTGTAAGGATATACCCATATCTTTCAAGAGTGAATTCGCGGATAATGTCTACCTTTTTTAAGACAGAGTTAAAAACACGAGCCTTCATATTTATATATTGTTTTATATTCAATAAAACAATATTTTCAAATTTAAAAATATAAATTTAATCACTTATCAAGTATGTCCATTTTTCTTCTCGTGTCTTCCACAGGATTGGATTAAAATTTCTTTTTAAAGAAAAGAGTATCATCTCTCTTTCAATGTTTTTTATAGATTCAAAACGATTAAAACTTATACATTTACTTATTTCTTTTATCATAAGTTGTAAGATATATTCTTTTTCATATATAATATTCCCATATTGCATTTTTATTTTATGTGAATCATAACTATTCTTATAAACATCTTTATATAAATAAACTTTACAGTAATAACATATTTCAAATATAAATCTTAAATCCATAAATAATCCAGAGGTAGATTTAACTTGTAAAACATTCATAGAACACTTCATAAGTCTTTTTTGTTCATCTTTTGTATACTTGAATCTCTTTAAACATTCATAAAAAAGTACATAATCAGAATTTATATATTGAAAAGCTAAACATCGCACAATATCTTTATAACGGTAAAATGAACCTTTACAACATTTTGTTAAATTTATCATATCATAAAATGATAAAAGATAAAAAAATTTATCAGTTATTTCTCCATTGATGTATAAATCACCGACATCCATTACTATACCTTTTTTAATTGTTCATAAATACTTTTCATTTTTTCTTCATATATTTTTTCATATCTCTTTTTTTCAGAATTATATTCTTCTACACTTATTTCTTCATTATTATACTTTCTTGTAAGATTAGACTTTATTCGTGTAAAACCCACTTTTTGTTCAATTGATGTAATAATATGATGACAGGGTAAACATAATATTTGACATTTATCTATTTCAGAAAAGATATCTTTTATATCATTCCCCCTTTCAACCATACAAAATATTGAATCATTTTTATCAAACATATTTAAATGATCATAATGATATCTTTCCCCACTTGTTCTTTGTCTTTTATTACAAATACAACAAACATTATTCTTATAATTTTTTATTTCTGTCCACATTATTTCTCTTTCTCCTCTATGTGAATCCCAACAATAATCACAAACAACCTTATCTTTCCAAATACGATTTTTTGAAAACTCCAATATCACATCTCCACAACCATTACAACAACATTTATCAATTTTCTTTTTATATTCAAAAATATTCATTTTTCGGTCTAACCATGTTTCAGGTGGTAATTCAGCATAAAGTTTTTTACATGAATGTAACGATATACCTAGTGTTTTTGCTATCAATTCAAATACTTCTTCCATGTCATAATCCATCAAAGGATCAATATTCATTATATATTTCTTTATCTTTTCGCGTTTTTCATTGTCATCTTTTTTTTTATAGGACATGCTAATTGTGTACGATTGTTGTGTCCAGGTACTCCACAATCCTTACAAACTTTTCTTTTTTTGTCAGGTTGTATTAACATACATAATTCAATCATAACATTTCTTTTGTAGTGATAACGAATATCGTCCATATTCATATCTTTATTTTGATATTTTTTTATTTTTTATCAAATTTATTTATACCCATCTAAAAATCTTATAATACCAGGTAGTTCATCTAGTGAACGAATTAAAAAATCAGGATTGGCTAGTGATAATGTATGTTTACTTTCAGCAATTTTTAAATCTAATTCATTTCTTGGGATTCTATATTCATTTTCAACATCACATATCTTCATGTAATTAGACCATCTATAAACACCAACTGTAATACATCCAGCATTCTTACCTTCTTCTATACCAATCTGTGTGTCATCTACCTTTAAAATTCGTTTTGGATTTTCAAGATTAAGTCGTTTCATATTTTCGTGTATCATAAATGGTTCTGGACGAGATGGTTTATCTAAACATGTTGAAGAAACAAAACTTTCAATATAGATTTGATTTTCATTTAGCTTATCCCTTACAAGATCTGTTATTTCTTTATTAAATCCTGTAGTTGTCCCTATTTTTATTCCTCGGTTATGTAGATATTGAATTGTCCTTTTTGTTTCTGGAATGATATCGAGGTAATCAGTTGTATTTAATCTTTGAATTTCATTAAAATCTTTGAAAATATTTAGTTCATCAACACCCTTTTCAGGATATTTACCAAATTTGTTCTTCCAATCAACCCTTATATATGGATCTTTTAAAATATGTTTAATATGATCAAGCTTATGCATTCCCATATCTTTAAAAATTAATTTATCATCTAATAATACATTTCTCTTTTGAAAACAATTTTTAAGAGATATGAATGGTGTCCGCGAATATTTATCGACAATTGTTCCTCCAAGATCAAAAATACAGCCTCTAATGTTCATTTTTTATACTAACTAGTCTGTTTCTTTTAAATCTTTTAAATTCCAAATAAGTTCTTTTATAATTATATCATAATATTTGTAGTGTTTATCTTCACTTTCTTTTAATCTACGACTTATACTCATATGCGATGTTTTATCTTCAGGATATATCTCATTAATATATGATTCTATCTCTCTAAAACCTTTTTTAATAAAGTATTCACCATTTTCTTCATTGATAATAAGATATTTATATTTAACCATTTTATCTTACATTAAATTTTATTTTTATATAGTATAATAGTATAAATGCCTCGGAAGAATAGAAGATCTCGTAATTCAACCAAGCGTAGAACTATTAGAAGAGATTCCCGTAGAACTATTAGAAGAGATTCCCGTAGATCAAGAAACTCTCGTAGATCAAAAAACTCTAGAAGATCAAGAAACTCTCGTAGATCAAGGAATTATAAAAAGAATTTCAAAAAACTCACAAAAACAAAAAAGAGGGATGAAAGGAATAGAATAATTATTATAGGTGGGGCTCAAGACACAGAAGAAGGAAATGTGGAAGGTCTAAAAGGATTAATGATAAATCAAAAAAAAGAACAAGAGGAACAAGAAAAACAAGAAAAGATAAGTCAAGGTGAAATTAATAGATCATTACAGAAGTCATATGCAGATTGTGTAAAGACCTTACTTGAAGGACTTGAAAAACCTTAAAGTTAATTACATTTTTTTATCTAGTATATTAATATAAATGACAAGAAAGATTAGAAGGACACGTAATAAGTCCACTCGTAGAGGCGTTAGAGATAGAAGGACTAATCGTAAAGTAAGAGTTTCTAATCGTAAAGTTAAAAAGACAAACCGTAAACAAAGAATGACTAATCGTAAAGTTAAAAATACAAACCGTAAACAAAGAAGGACTAATCGTAAAGTAAGAAGGACTAATCGTAAAACTAGCCGTAATTACCGTCGTTCAATGGCTCAAATTGGCGGTGCTGTAATAGTTGCTAATGTAGGCGATACATTAAAATATCTAAACGAATATGAAGGTGTTGTAACACATGTAAATAATGACGAAGATGAAATTACAATTGAATTAAAAGGTGATTCAAGGGAGAAATGGGAAAGTATGGGTTATGAGCCAGGACCAATAACAAAGCCATTTAATAAATTTTATAAAAAAGGACCAGGACAAGAAGATGAATACATCCAGGTTTTTAAGAGAGAATCTGAAAGGCTACGGCGTTCAGGTGTACAAGAAAAAGAAGCATTAGAAGAAAAAAGAAAAAAGGATTTAGAAAAAGTAGTTGACGATTCAGAATATTTACAACAATTATCAGGGGAGGTTAAAGAAAACAGTGAAAAAGTACAGTCACAAGAAGACAAAATAAAAAATCTACAAGAATATAATTTAGGAAGTGATCTTGATAGTTTAGGCGAATTACTAGAGAAGATGTGGAAGGAATCTTGCGGTAATAGTGAACAAGATGATAGTTTAAAAAAAATAATAGAGGAAATTCAGGGTGAAATGGAAACGAGTATGGAAACTTTACAAGATCTAAAGGCAAAATTGAAAGAGGGTACATCAGATATACTTGATATAGTTTCTAAAATTGAGATTTCTAAAGAATTAGCAGATCAATACAATCTAAATCTAGAAGTATTAACTAATAATCATAAAAAGGGTGATTTTAAAAGATATATAGAACAATTAGAACAATTAAAAGTAAAACCAGAAGGCTTACCAACTCTAGATGAAATTGATACAGCAATTAATGGATTAACAAAAATAGAAGGTATTTATAGTGATGTAGATGATAAAAAACAACAAGGTCCCGAAAATTTTAGAGAATATTTTTACCAACAAAATAATATAGTAATTCGTAGACTCAAAGAAGAAGAAGGTAAATTAGTACCAATTGTAAATTTGACTCGTATAGCCAGTGATAATAAGGGGAGGATAAAGGCTAGGAACCGTTTACATACGGCGATAAAGTCGCATTTTGAATCTCAAAAAACTCATAACATGGTGCGTAAAATGAAAGAAGGCGCTGCAAAGGAAAAAGCAGAGGAAGGAGAAGGAGGAGAAGAAGAAGAAGAAGGAGAAGGAGAAGGAGAAGGAGAAGAAGAAGAAGCAGCAGCAGCAGCAGCAGCAGCAGCAGCGCCGCCAGAAGCAGCAGCGCCGCCAGAAGCAGCAGCGCCGCCAGAAGCAGCAGCAGAGGAAGAAGAAGGAGAAGGAGAAGAATCAACAAGTTCTCAAGAACTCATAGCACGAGCGAATGAATTGCTATCAGAAGCAAGAAAATTGACAGAGCTAAATACGATAACAAATAAAGTTGTTTTATTTTTTAAAGAATCGGACTATTATAACCAAGATAACCCAGAACAAGAAGAAAAAGTAAATCGTTTAATGGGAGATCAAAATTTCGGAACAGCACTAATGGATTACCTAAGATCAGATGAATATAAAGGTATACTAGATAAGGATAAAAAGAAACAAGC
>Ga0181401_1000849_pt1 | contig 12354 bp, 8 predicted proteins | sample 24SPOviralmetaG_FD_130130 | JGI IMG/M metagenome (GOLD analysis project Ga0181401, IMG submission 130130) | Marine viral communities from the oligotrophic San Pedro Time Series (SPOT) site, San Pedro Channel, CA, USA - 24 SPOT_SRF_2011-07-20 | ecosystem: Environmental > Aquatic > Marine > Strait...
GACCGTTATTAGAAATTTTACCAGTATCAGCATTAATATTAAATACAACATCTCCGAAGTTGCCAGTTGATTCTACTTTAATTGCACTAGAATTAAAACCTCCAATGAGTAATTTAGATGTACCATCGTTAAAAAAATTAAGTGCACCCATTGGACCCGCAACCTGTTTACAGCCTGCAATATTTACAAACCTGTCTACTCCAAACGAGTCCATGTTTCCAATAATATTTAAATCTGTATGAGTATGCGCTTTTATAGCAGTGGCTGCTATGTTTCCATCAACGTCTAATGCTTCTTCAGGTACAGCTTTGTTTATACCAACCTTTTCGGTCAATGAATCAACTATAAACACTGGAGCAGAAAAAGGACTATTCGGTGGACTATCAGGCGCACTAGTTTTAGCTATTAAGCCATTACTAAATTCTGTCAGACCGTTATTAGAAATTTTACCAGTACTAGCATTAATATTAAATATAGCTTCTCCGAGGTTGCTTGATACTATTTGAACCGCATTAGCATTAGCGCTTGATAGGTCTAATCTAGCGTTGGTATCGTTTAAAAAATTAATGCTACCCATATCGCCGCTGGCACTTTTAAGATTACTAATAATCACATTACCAGGACTGATCGTCGGCGACGCAGTTCCACTAATATTTAAATCTTCACCAACAAGGCCTTTGAAAGCAGATGCTAATATATTTCCACTTGCACTAATGTTTCCATCAACATCTAGTGCTTCGCTAGGTATAGCCCTGTTTATACCAACCTTTTCAGTTGTTGAATCAACTTTAAAAACAGGGGCGGAAAAAGGACTATTTGGTGGACTATCAGCTGCTCTACTGATTAATTTAAAATCACCTGTCATCTGTACCGCCGAGGGCCCCGCGTAGAAAGAAAAATTATCGTCGTCACTTACGACGCTCACCGCTGCTGATGATCCACTAAGAGACAATCCACCGCCATCACCTAGAACTATTTCATCAGAGTTCATTGATAATAGACCAGCGCTTAGCTGGAGCGTTCCACCTACCTGTGCCCCATTCGAATCCGTTCCGCGACTTGCTTTAAGATGTAAATCAGCGCCGGCGCCAGCAAAAACATCTAAATCTGCAAAAGCGTCTGTTGTTAATAGATTAGTGTTAATATTAGCACTCGCTCTCATGGAGCCATTCACAGTTAAAGCAGTGCCGTTTTCATCTGCAGGCACGTTTGATGTTCCTATTCCAACGGTACCAAATTCTCCATCTACAAACAACCCAATCTTTGCTGATGCGTCAACTCTAAAATCTGTGTGATGTGCACTGCTACCATCGTCAGCGGGTAATGTACCGAACTGAATAACACTTGTGGCAGGGTTATCGTCAAGAGCGCCGCCTTCGCCACCCGTAAACTTTGCGACTGGTTTACTACCAACAAAAAACTCCATTTCGTCATCAGTAAATCGTATCTTTGTATTCGAATCTCCACTACGATATAACTCTAAAGACGTCTCAGCTAAAGATATTGCTTTGAGTGTACTACCAATCCATTTAGAAGATGCGCTATCGTATTTCAGATAACTACCATCAATCTTTGCTGAAGACGAATCAACGTCTACTAAATTTTTTAATTTAGATGAACCACCACCTCCGGTATAACTACTAACTTGGTTATTAATAGTACTCTTAAAAGTATTAATCTCTTTACTGTTCCTTTGAACAATAGTAGTAAGCTCATCTTTTGCTTTGTCAAAAAGAGGCTCGATTATTTTCTCAACATTAGGTACTTCACCAGCTTCACCTGTGGCTCCGGTGTCACCCTTTGTACCTTGTTCACCTCTATCACCTTTAGGCCCAACGTCTCCTTTATCGCCTTTTTCTCCTTGTATACCTTGAGCACCTTGGTCACCTTTTAAACCTTGGTCACCCTTATCTCCTTTAACACCGTCTTTACCAGATACACCTCTATCACCTTGAAAACCTTGAATACCCTGTATGCCAATATCTCCTTTATCTCCTTTAACACCTTGAATTCCGGCGTCACCTTTCTCGCCTTGAATACCTTGAAGTCCTGTATCACCCTTTTCTCCTTTTAATCCTTGAAGGCCAGTATCACCTTTTTCGCCTTGAACACCCTGTATACCTTGAATTCCTTGTTCACCGCGATCGCCTTTTAATCCTTGAAGACCTTGCTCACCAATAAGTCCATGCTTACCTTGAACACCACGTATACCTTGGTTTCCTTTTACGCCCTGTGGGCCACGATCTCCTTGATTCCCCTTTGGACCTGGTGTTAAAGAAATGTTTTGAGTTTCAAGCTCAAGTTCATTTATTTTTTCTGAAAGAGGTACTAACTTATTATTTAGTTTTTTATAAAGGGCTGTAGAGAAAGCATTATTTAGATTTTCAACATCTGACATGATAGTATTTATTCATCTAAAATTTTAGTCATACTGTTAATCATTTTTAGCTGTGCTTCTTTTATTTCTTGTTCTCTTTCTTCATTTTCAATTACCATTCTTGACTCATCTACATTATCATCAGCTGGTTTTTCTGTAGGTGGTTCTTCTTTAGAAGGCTTAGAATCAAATTCACCAAACTCATCAGTTTCATCAGGCTCGTCTGAAATTTCTTTATCAATTCTTTCAATGTCTTCATCTGTCTGACGTAGAATATTATTTCTAACCCATTTTTCAGAGTAATATTTACCAACAAACTCTCCGAGAGTATTTAATGTTTCAATTCTTTCGCGAAGAATCTCAAATTCTTTTAACTCAGAAAAATAATTGTCTTCAATGTAATCAATAGAAACTGAATCTTCAATCTGATTCCACTCACTCTGTTTAACAATACCTTTAAGAATTAATTGTATTCTTAAAGCATCGAGCAATAGGAAAGAGAATGACTTTCTCAATCTATTTACAAACTTTTGAAATTTAACTTCATCACGAGATACTTCTGATGCTCTACCAAAAGTGTATTGTGTTTCGGGGTCTAATCTTCCAATCGGTACATTCAACGCTTTGTAAAGTTTTCTTTGGAAGAAAACAACATCATCAATTTGACCAAGATTTTCGCCTCCAGGCAATGTAGTAATTTCTGTACCTCTACCGCCTTCTCTACGTGGCATATAGAAATCTTCGAGCATTGACATATGTCTTGTATCATCTTTAATGTCACCAGTGTTTGAATCATAGACCAGTTTATTACGATACTTCGCCATTACAGATTGTACGTATTCTTCTGCTTTTCCTTTTGGAAGGTTACCTACATCAATATAAAAAATTCTTCTTTCAGGCGCTCGAGATAGTCGATAGATAACAAGAGCATCTTCCATCATTCGTAATTGATTTACAAGCTTCATTGCTTTATGCAGATGCGAAATTACTTTTTCATTTGATGAATCAAATATACCTGACGGGCAGGAAATGATTGCGTCTGTTGCAATCTTAACACCAGATGTTTGAGAAGCAGCCATGGCACCTCCACTAATTAAAGAGTTACCTGCGTTAACACCTTCTTCTGAATAAATGTAATATTCAGCAACAGTTTTTGGAATCTTAATCTTAGTCTTAGGATCAAGTATTTTCTTAATTTCTTTTACTTTTCTTAAGTGTAAAGGATTAATCTGACGAAGTTCACGAATACCAGATTTCATGTTACCTTCATTTGTAATTACATGAAAATAAGCTCTACCGTCAACATACCACTCTCTAAAAATATCTGAACCTTTTCGATTAAATCTGTATAACCTACAAACTCTTTCAAATTCTTCTGCTATTTGTTTTTTAATAGAAGTAGGCATTTCAAGGTCTTGCATATTTATGTCAACAGGCGTTGAGTCATCATTAGATACAATTGCAGCATCAACAATATCATTAATTGCCTGTTCACATTCAGGTTGTGCTGCGGACTCGCGATATTTAACAATTAAATCATGGTCCGAAGATGCAGATGTACCATCGATGTCTACATATTGACCATAATAACCACCGACCGTTACAGCAGTAGCGCCTTCTTCGTCTCTTTTGGGTGCAAATGATTTTAGTTTAACGTCAAGTCTATCTTCACGAGACCCAACTCTTTTTGCTAAATCAGCTCCAAATAAATTTTCATAAGAAATCTTTTCCATAATACTATTTATACAAATAAATGCGGGCCCCTAAAAAGAGACCCGCATTGTAAATAAGTAACTTATTAATTAACTGGTAACACCGGCGGCTTCCCAATACTGATAAGCAAACTCCACTGTGTATTCTTCAAGTGTGTCTGTTGTATCGTACGAGAGGTCGATGCCAGCAACATTCACAGGAAACGCTCCACGAAGATTAATTGTCTTAATCGTTTCGTTTTGGCGGTTCAGCTGCTCGATAGTTAAATCAGACTGATAATCAGCCGGATTCAAAATACCAGTTCCGTTACGGTGCTCATTAATTCCGTTAGCCCAACGCTCGAATGAATTTCGAACTTCGAAGGCATCTTCGTTAATGATCGTAACAGTCCAGTTTTCGAATGTTCTGTCACCAGCAACTTTTAACTGTCTACCTCTGAAAGGTACATCAATCTGTCCAATGACAGATGAAGGTAACTGAGCTGCCTTACATAGGAATGAAGTCAGGTCAGAATTACCCCCTGCATAGTTAGGGAAATTAATTGTTGCTTTAAAAAGGTTCGGGCGTGCGCCTCCACCTGTTAGTTTTGCTTTTAGGTCGTCTACTCTTAAACTCATAGTTGTATATCCTTTCTTTTATTTATATGATTAACCGTTAGATAATCCAACTACTTCAGCGAAATCGACACCAGTTCTTGTTGCGATAAAGCTCAATGTAATGAAATTAATTGAACGTGCTGGTTTAATAAAGATATCAGCCACAAAGCGGTTGGTATCAATTACTTGACCAGTGTTATTCGTATCATCGCAGATAACCAAGAAATCAGTGATTCCACGTCTTCCTTGAACATCTCTCAAGAACGGTTCTACGGCGTTTCTAAATGTCGCGCGAGTAAATTCATCATTCAATTCGAATAATTGGAATTTAGCTGCGGTAGCAATTGCTTTTTCTAATACGATAAACAATCTTCTTACGTTGATTCTGTCGAATGCAGATGGTTTTGCTTGAAGTGTTTTATCACCAAACAACACGATACCTTGACCAGGGAATGCAGTAATTGGATTGACTCCTGCCTTATAAAGCTCATCTCTTTGAATTTTACTTGGGTTGAAATCTACCTTAGCTACACTTCTGAAGTTACCTCTATTGAAACCAGCTGGTGAGAACCATGGAGCTGCAACACCGTCTGTATTAGCACAAAGACCTGCAAGATGACCTTGAGAACCAATGTGAATAAAGGCATCGTTATACTTATCGTAGATGTACAAGGATGTTGATCCAATTACACCATAAGAATCAGTACCTGATGTCAATGTGTTATTTCTGTATTCTAGAACGTTGGTTAGAGTATTTCCACCTTCGATACCTTTAGTATCAGCAACAGGAGGTGATACGAAACCGACACAGTCTTTTCTTGTTTTAGCAATATCAAGAACTTCATTACTGATTGTTCCAACACCGTCGGAATCAGACTCAGCGAAAAGAAGACTTACATCTACAGTTTCAGCATCAGACAATAGAGCAAGAGCGTTTTTAACCATACCGTCATTACGTGTTGCAGAACCATCAAGACCACCGGATAGTCCGAATGTCCCGTTAGTTGCACTTAGTGTTGCAACGTTTGTAATAGCAGAAGGTACATAAATCCACTGTGAACGTGCATTGATTACGTCAGAGTAATAGTTATTAGAACCATCAGCAGCTTTAGCAGTTGAAGATACACCTAAGAAAGGCCAGTTTTCAACAACCAATTCAGTTGCTTCTGAGTTATCTCCAGTGAATTCTTTTGCAGTTGTAGTAACAAGAATGTGTACTTCGTTAGTTGCATCAGGTGCAGCATCAAAATTACTTGCAGCAGCAAATGTATTGCCATCAGCACCAGTAAAAGAGCCTCCAAAGTTTACACTATTTAAGATATAAACTCGAGTCTTGTTACCAAGAGCACCAGCATATCTTGAATAAACATCATCAGTAAGACCTGATTTAACGTTATCAAACGCATCGTCATTCTTAATAATTTGTAGATCAGAATCTCCAGCAGTAGCAAGTGTTGCTGTAAAACCAGATGTAACTGTTACTTCTGTAGAAGATGCATCTTGCTTATTAGCTTTGAAGGCAAGAGTTGAACCATCTAATCCAAGACCACCATCACTAATTGTGATTGAGCTAAGTTTAAATGTTATATCTACGCTAAGACCAGTACCAGTACCACTTACGTTTGTAGTTGGAATACTAAGCATATTTGCTGCAGTCAAGCCTTTAAGCTCAGACACAGTAAATTTCTGTCCAGCAGATAGAGTTGTTAGTGAAATAGTATCTGGATCATCTCCGCTGACAGAGTCTACTTCAACACTAATAGCTTTACCAGCAATAGTGAAAGAAGAAACATCTTCTGCGACATAACCAGAGCTACTTACACCAATCGGTGAATCTGCGGCTGCTAATACAATTGTGTCAATAACATACAATGGATTTTCCAATGTAGGAACTGTATCAGTAGCATCGTTAGATGTTACTAAAAAGTTATCCAAGATATTGTCACCATCGCTAATTGCGTCTAGCTCTGTTACTGCAGTAGTATCAATTGCTAGAGATTTAAGTGATGTTGCTTTTGATCCACTAGATGCATTGATTACATCAGTTTCTTCTGCTCTTACTACTCTAAGAGCATTACCGTATTGTAAAAACGATGCGCCTTCAAAGAAGGAACGCGCATACGTTGCATTCGGTTTACCGAATTTATTTGCTAGTTCATTTTCAGAGCCAATCAAAGAGATTTCGTCGATTGGGCCCCATCTGAACCTACCAGCATATCCACCAATAGAGGTTGATACTGCCGGTATGACATTGGTTAAGTCGATTTCTTTTACCTCGACTCCAGGTGATACTTGAAACGCCATAATTTTCCTTTCAGATTAGTTTTAGTTGTATAATAAGTTTAAATTCATAATAAGATGTATTCACGTCATGTATATATTTATAAATATGGGTATTTACAGACCTAACCAGTCTTTGCGTTGTTGTATCATTTCATCAAGATGCGGATTTACAACGTTAGCAGATTGCTTATTATCATCAATAAAACCAAATGGTAATAGATCATCTTCTATTTCTCTTGCTCTATCTTGGTATAACACGGCTTTTAAGTCTAAATCAGATATGTTACCAAACGCTTCTGAAGAAATAAACCAAGAAAAGAGAACAAGATTCATAACTAAATCGTCGTGATTACCGTCAGAGGCTTCGTAAGACGCTCCTTTTATTTCAAAGGTTGCTAATTCTGAAATTGTGTTGTAGTCAACTATATCAATTTTACTCATCTCAATTAAGTCTTTGAGATTTGAACAGCCGATTCTTTTAACTCTTTTTGTCATTGTAACACCAACACCTCCTGCTTTTACAGTTGATTCAACAAAAGTATTTTCGTATTCGTATTCGTAATAGATTGCGTTACACACTACCTGACCTACATCATTGTTTTCAACCACAACTAAAGCATCGTTATATACTCCCGCGACTTTTACAATAACATCTGGAAAGATTAATGGTGAGATTAAATTATCTCTAAACGTAACAACCTGTTTAAACTCATCATTTGTGACATCAAACACACAAAATGTAGAATAGTCTTGGCCTCGCCCCTTTGAAACGTCAACAGTCATAATGTATGTGTGACCGTTTTCTGGTTTACTATAATACTTTATACCATTTCTTTCTTCAATAGGCGTATTGCCCTTTAGACCAAGTATTACATTTGAAGATATTAAAGTATTAGAACGTCCGTGAAAATTATTTCCGTATTCTTGTTCAAACTGAAGTTCTGATGTATTTGCAATTGTGGTTTGTTTCCACTTTTCATCACGACCTGGTACGTCCCACCAATCAACTCTAAATGGTACAAATTCGTTTGTGCTTTGAGCTGCACCTTGATATAATTTGTGATAAAGATTTCCAACACCATTTGCGGTTGATGTAATAATAACCTTCGTTTCGTCACCGGCTGAAATTACTGGATACGTAGAAGTGTAAAATTCATTCGCGTTTTCAACAAAAGCAAACTCGTCAAGAAACAGTAAATCAATAGATAAACCACGAATAGAAGAACCAGATGTGGCCGCGGCCAATATCTTTGAATTATTCGAAAACGTTATACTTCCTTTATTTAATTCTTTACAGCCAGGTTGAAGATAAAAGGGTAAGTGCTCAAGCGCTAGAGTAATCCTAGATAACATTTCTCTTGCAGTAGCACCTTTATTAGCTAGAATTGCAATGTTCTTTTCTGGATGAAAAATAGCGTACCAAAGAATATAAATTATAGAAGTAATAGATTTACCAGATTGGCGACAGGCAAGAACAATGCAAAAACGATTATCGACGAATGTCTTCATCATTTTTTTCTGGTAAGGATAAGGCTTATACGAGATTAAACCTTTTGACGGTGCAATTACTTTAATGAACTTCGCCGCAAAGTACAGAGGGTCTTCCATACATTTAACGTATTCTTCAATCTGTTCTTCAGTAAAATTCTGTTTTAAAGCATCACGTTTAACTAATGCATTACCAAGATAACCATCACTCTGTTTCGACATCAATAGATTGTTCCTTTTTATTTTTCAAAAACTTTTGGAGTTCAGTAGTTGAACCCATAAAGATTGCATTATTTGTTGTATTACCGACCTTCGCTTCTTCTTGAGTAAGTTCTTTTCTCTTTTTCTGAAGCTGTAATAGTTTATCTGTAATATCACCAGTATTTTTCAACAGATTACCAAGTACTTCAAAAGCTCGAGGATGCTCTGTGTCGTGTGCTAAGGCCATCATCAACTCAATCGCTTCTTCTGATTGACCAACTAAACCTTTTAACTTTTCTCGCGTATACTGATAATCTTCCTCGGTATCTTGAATGATATCTATATTATCTTTTTTCTTTTCTATTTCTTTTGGAAGATTTTTATTTAATGCTGCGAGTAAGTCTTCTTTCTTTTTTTGTGTCATTATATTATGGGCTATCAAATCCAAATGTATCTATGATTGTTAGTGGTGAATCACTAGTCACTTCGGTCCGCACTGTTTCAAGCGGGTCGTCACTAATTGTTTTTGGTGTAAGTGATGTATCGTGGAACTGTGTATCCACAATATTAATAATCTTACTTGATTTTGTTTCACCAACGAAACGTATTTTCATTGTAAAGTTTAAAGTATAAATTAATGTTCTACGTGTTTCGTAGTCACCTTCATAGTCATCTTGAAGAGTAACATCTTGAAGAGTAATTGGAACGTCAACACTTTGACCTACACCTTCCATATCTTTAATTGTTACTGTATATTCTGGTGTGAACGTAGGTATTATCTGTTCTACAATTTGTAGTGCTTCATCTTGTGTTTTTGCTAATACATTTAATTCTATACTTACTATGTAAGGAACACTTTGAAATATATAACTCTCTGCACCACTACCTGCATCTGTTAAAATCTTTTTATTCTGTTTGTTTAATTTAATTGATGAATCATACGATATATCAGTAATATTAAATGCCATTCTTGGCAATTTAATTGCAACTGCTTCGTCTGTACGAGTTTCTTGTTCTATTCTTGCAAGAAACTTTTGACGAGCACCATAAGAAATAGGAACGCGCTCGGACACACTGTTGTGACGTTTAATAAGAATATTATTAAAGATAGTTCCAAAAACTGCAACAGTCTTTCTTAGTGTTTGATTATAAAAATGTTTTCCGCTTAACATAACTATGGTTCTCTAGGGTCTCCAAATGGATTTAGTTCACTGAAGTCAATAAAGTTATCTCCAATAGTATCGAACTCTTCATTCTGCGCGCTTCTGTCGTTATCGTCTATTGGTGTATGTGTTGATGGGTCTGAAATAACCGCAGTTGCTGCAGGAGTCGTATTATTATTTGAAATGGAACCAGCAATAAAAGAATTATCCGAACCATCAGCTGCATTAATACCAACTATATCCCAAGTCGTATCATTTACAAATTCTGCGATCTCACCTTTTATAATTGTATTAGGACTAAGATCAGTTCTTGCTTGTTCTATTTCATCACCTACAAGGTGTGTACCTACCACACTACTCACGTTGATTCTTGTGCGAGAACCAAATGTTTCTTCGAACTTATCAATTGCTTCAACACCTGTATCAATTGCTTCATTAGAATATTCAAAGGCTTCAATCTTAAGTTTAAATACAGGTAGATTTTGAAGTTGATAGAAAGGTGTTTCTTCTTCCACATATTGAATCTCAAATAATGTATTTACAAGTGGAATGTAAATTAAGTCACCTTCATTCGGTCTTACTTGGGTTGTATCTTCAAGAAATCTTCCAACTAATTGTTCCCAACGTCTATTTGAAATAACTAATGTTGCTTGGTCACGAATCTCTAATCCAAACTTTGAAAGTAAATCACCTTCACCTTCGAATCCATCAACGTTTTCTATGTATGATTCAATTACAAACGAATCACCAAATTCAGACAGAGTTGTTTCATTAAAAATACCATCTGTATTAATAATCTTTCTAGGCAAATAATAGACATCGTGACCGTAGATTTTTAAACCTTCGATTACTATGTCTTCGTACAAATTCTTTTCAGATTTTGTACCTAAACTAAAATACGGATTTCTTGGCATATCATTATCCTACGTAGAAGTCAGCAGGCATTTCATAAGTTAACTGCATTTCTTCTTCAATCTTTTCAATATCTTGCACAGCATCGTCGTAAATTTGACGACCATTTAAAGTTACACCACCAGGAAGTTGCATACCTTCGAATTTAATTAAATTTAAACCCCACTGACGTTTCAACAGAGCAGTTGCATATTTCTTTAAAAAGCGATCGTTATATACATCTGTGTATGAATTTGGATCAATTGTTTCATAGCCTTCTATGATAATATACTGTCCCGCAGTAATTGTTTGGCCCCACTGTGTTTCGATGTAAAGTCTATTTTGATGGCGTGAGAAAGTTGTTAACTCTTGCATTCCGTTAATGTTTCTATCAATCATTGACATATATTGTTTTGTCATTTCATAATTGACCAACATGCCCGGCTGTCTCAAACTATAAACGTCTTGAAGATGCAATTGGTAATCTAGTGAGAATAAACTTGTGCCTTCTTGTGCATTACTAAATGGAAAGACTCTATTTACAAATAGAAAGTTATCAGGTAGTGTAATATACCTATTAGTAACATCGTCAACGAACTCATTAACTTTGTGTTTTCTGTACGTTCTAACTACGGCGTCAGAATGATATTCTTGGTAAAATTGAATTGCTTCGTCTATTCTGTCTTCGATTTGATCTTCGTCAACATTAATTTCAATTACAGGTGCACCAAGATTACGAAGAGCATAATCAATCAATTTTTGTCTTGAGTTTACAATAGCCATATAGACTATTTATAAGATTTACAATATTAACTATACACTACCTTTAAAAACTCGTTGGTTCTATAAACATCTCCGTCGACGAGACCCCCAGCCTTTGCAAGAGCGTTAGAACCGTATTCTGGTACACTTCCAAGATTAAGTTGTCCACTAATCTTGGTAGGTTTCAAAATTTGTAATTGTGTTCCGTTCTTCTCTATTTGTAATACAGTTGTGTTTGCATCATTAGAATTTTTATGGGTTATTTTAAACCTTCCTTGGTCTACATGACCATAAGAACCATACATTCCCATTTGAACTTCATCATTAACACCGCTATGATTAAACCGAAGTCCGTCTGATGAATCTCGACCATCACGAATTAGTAGACTCTTAGCATTTCCATTAATACCAATCTCTACATTAGAAACCAATTTAGTGGTGTCAGTATTAAATCTAATAACATCACTTGATGAACCAACCTGAGTAATTACAAATTCATTACTCGTAGAAGATTGGTATTTCATTGTAATACTATTAGCGGCTGAATTAGTTCTGAAAAGTCGAAAGGCACCAGCATCACTATAGGAATAGTGTTTCTGTAATCCTTTATTACCTGTTGTTGCTGTTGCTCCAAATACCCCGCTTCCAGTAAATCGTGAATCTCCAGCAACTACTAATTTATAATTAGCAGGAGGAGCACTAGTTCCTATACCAACATTATTTGTAGAAGATTTAACTGCAAATGTATTACTACCAATGTTACCAAAAAAGTCTCCGTCTATTCTTGCACTACCACCTACATGAAAATCCTCTAAAACATTATTATCAGGGTGCAGTCCAATACCAACCTTACCTCCGCTACTAATTTTCATCGCGGTGA
>Ga0181401_1000855_pt1 | contig 12306 bp, 6 predicted proteins | sample 24SPOviralmetaG_FD_130130 | JGI IMG/M metagenome (GOLD analysis project Ga0181401, IMG submission 130130) | Marine viral communities from the oligotrophic San Pedro Time Series (SPOT) site, San Pedro Channel, CA, USA - 24 SPOT_SRF_2011-07-20 | ecosystem: Environmental > Aquatic > Marine > Strait...
AGAAAAATGGTATGATTACATCGATAATGAGTTCGTCCGCAGGGAAGAAGGCTTTTGGTTCTATAATAAGGATGTGGCTACTTACCTTACTGGTACTCACTATATGTACTTGCAGTGGTCCAAAATTGATGTTGGGCAACCAGACTTTAGGGAAGCAAACAGATTATTCTTTATATTCTGGGAAGCTTGTAAGGCAGACAAGCGTAGTTACGGAATGTGCTACCTTAAGAATAGACGATCTGGGTTCTCCTTTATGTCGTCAGCTGAGACAGTTAACGCTGCAACAATTTCGTCAGATTCACGGTTTGGAATATTGTCCAAATCTGGCCCTGATGCAAAGAAGATGTTTACAGACAAGGTCGTTCCAATATCGGTCAATTACCCCTTCTTTTTCAAACCAATTCAGGACGGTATGGACAGGCCAAAGACAGAGCTTGCGTACAGAGTACCCGCGACAAAGTATACCCGTAAGAAGCTTGAGACAAACGAATCTCTCAGGGAGCTCGATGGTCTCGACACCACGATCGACTGGAAGAACACAGGGGACAACTCTTACGATGGGGAGAAACTAAGATTATTGGTCCACGACGAAAGTGGTAAGTGGGAAAGACCTAATAATATATTAAACAACTGGCGAGTAACAAAAACAACATTAAGATTAGGTAGTAGGGTTATAGGTAAATGTATGATGGGTTCAACATGTAACTCATTAGACAAGGGTGGTGAGAATTTTAAAAAAATATATTATGATTCAGATGTCACGAAAAGAAACGCCAATGGACAGACTCGCTCAGGATTATATAGTTTGTTCATACCTATGGAATGGAACTACGAAGGCTACATTGATTCTTATGGCATACCTGTATTCGAAACGCCTAAAGAAAAAACCATAGGTCCAAGAGGAGATTCTATAGATACAGGTGTTATAAATTATTGGCAGAACGAGGTTGATGGATTAAAAGGAGATCAAGAATCTTTAAACGAATTTTATAGACAATTTCCTAGAACAGAAGAGCACGCGTTTAGAGATGAAGCTAAACAATCTCTTTTTAATCTAACTAAGATATACGAGCAAATAGATTTTAATGGAGAATTAAAACACAGTAATTTAGTTACTAAAGGTAGTTTTCAATGGGCTAATGGAACAAAAGATACACAAGTAATATTTGTTCCAAACAATAGCGGGAGATTTTTAGTTAGCTGGGTTCCACCTGAAAATTTACAAAATCGTGTAATATTAAAGAATGGAATAAAACATCCTGGCAATGAAGATCTTGGTGCTTTTGGTTGTGATAGTTATGACATATCAGGAACTGTAGATAATAGAGGTTCTAATGGTTCTTTGCACGGGTTAACTAAATTCAGTATGCTAGACGTTCCACCTAATCATTTCTTTTTAGAATATATAGCGAGACCTCAAACAGCTGAGATATTTTTTGAAGACGTGCTTATGGCTTGTATTTTTTATGGGATGCCAATACTAGCTGAAAACAATAAACCAAGATTGTTATACCATTTTAAAAGAAGAGGTTATAGAGGCTACTCAATGAATAGACCAGATAAAATTTATAATAAATTATCTGTAACAGAAAGAGAAATAGGTGGTATACCTAACTCAAGTGAAGATATTAAACAGGCTCATGCAGCAGCTATAGAAACTTATATAGAAAACTTTGTAGGTTTTAATAATGATAAATACGGAGACATGTATTTTCAAAGAACATTAAACGATTGGAGTAGATTTAATATAAACAACAGGACAAAGCATGATGCTTCTATTAGTTCTGGCTTAGCACTTATGGCTTGTAACAAACATAGGTATACGCCAGTTCCAAAAAGACAATTAGTGTCATATGATTTAGGAATTAAACGATATGACAACACTGGTAGTGTTTCAAAAATTATAAAATAAATGAATATAAAATATAATGCTAATAGCGCTTTCCCCAACCAGGTAGTACCTTTGGAAGAAAAATTAAGCTTGCAGTATGGTAAACAAGTTGCCGATGCTATACAGTCAGAGTGGTTTGCACAAGGTAGAACAAATGGTAATAGGTATCTAACTACATTCAACAACTACCATACGCGTAGACTATATGCTAGAGGAGAACAGTCTGTTCAGAAATACAAAGATGAATTGTCTATAAACGGGGATTTATCTTATTTAAATTTAGACTGGAAACCGGTACCTATATTATCTAAGTTTGTAGACATACTAGTGAATGGCATATCAAACAAAGATTATGATATTAAAGCTTACTCTCAAGATCCTCAATCTTTAAAGAAAAGAACTGATTACGCTCATGGCTTAGCTCAAGATATTTTTGCTCAAGACATTATAGATCAAGTGAAACAAACAACTGGAGAAGACATTTCTAATACTAGTATAGCTGCTAGTGATCTACCTAAAACAATAGAAGAAATGGAGTTACATTTGCAGTTATCTTATAAGCAGGCTGTAGAGATAGCTGAAGAAGAAGCTATAAACCAAGTGTTAGATAAAAATAAATTTAATTTATTACAACGTAGATTAAACTATGATTTAGTAACTTGTGGTATTGCGGCTACTAAAACTAACTTCAACATAAGCAATGGAATAACATTAGATTATGTTGATCCAGCTTATATGGTTTATTCATATACAGAAGATCCTAACTTTGAAGATGTGTATTACGTTGGTGAAGTTAAAGCAATGACTGTTGCTGAAATTAAAAAACAATTTCCGCACGTATCAAATGAAGCTTTAGAAAAAATACAAAAATCATATAGTAATAATAATTATATATATGGATGGGGTGCATATGATGAAAACACTGTTCAAGTTTTATACTTTGAATACAAAACATATATGGACCAGGTGTTTAAGTTAAAACAAACAGATCAAGGTTTAGAAAAAATATTAGAAAAACCAGATACATTTAATCCACCAGAAAGCGATAACTTTAATAGAATATCTAGGTCAATAGAAGTTTTATTTCAAGGCGTTAAAGTTTTAGGTACAGATATGATGTTGAGTTGGGAAATGGCTGAAAACATGACTAGACCAACTGCTGATACTACTAAGGTTGAAATGAACTACGCTATATGTGCGCCTAGAATGTACAAAGGTAGAATAGAAAGCTTGGTTAGCAAGTGTATTGGTTTTGCTGATATGGTTCAATTAACTCATTTAAAGCTACAACAAGTTATAGCAAGAATGGTTCCTGATGGTGTGTTCTTAGATATGGACGGTCTTGCTGAGGTTGATCTTGGAAATGGTACAAACTATAATCCAGCTGAAGCATTAAACATGTATTTTCAAACTGGTTCTGTAGTAGGTAGATCTTTAACTCAAGAAGGAACAATGAATGCAGGCAAAGTTCCAGTTCAAGAACTCTCTACTTCTGCGGGTCAAGCTAAGATTGGAGCGTTAATAAGTACTTACAATTATTATGTTCAAATGATAAGAGATGTAACCGGACTTAATGAGGCTAGAGATGGTAGCTTACCTGATAAAGATACGTTAGTCGGTCTACAAAAAATAGCAGCTCAACAATCTAATATAGCTACAAAACATATAAATAATGCTAGTTTATATTTAACGCTAAGATTATGTGAAAATATATCTAAAAAACTAATAGATGTTTTAAGCTTTCCATTAACAGCAAATGCTTTAATTAATAGTATTAGCACCTTTAATGTAAACACATTGAAAGAAGTTGCTAATTTAAATCTGCATGATTTTGGAATATTTTTAGACTTAGAGCCAGATGAGGAAGAGAAAGCTAAATTAGAGCAGAATATACAAGTAGCGTTGCAGAGTGGAGGTATTAACCTTGAAGATGCTATAGATATTAGGCAAATACGTAATTTAAAATTAGCTAATCAAATGCTAAAACAAAGACGTAGGCTTAAGCAAGAGAAAGATCAATCTATGCAGCAGGCTAATATTCAAGCTCAAGCTCAAGCAAATGCAAAGTTGGCAGAGCAAACAGCACTAGCTGAAACGCAAAAGCAAGAAGTTTTAACTAATCAAAAAGTTAGTTTAGAGCAGGCTAAAATGCAATTTGAACTTGAAAAGCTAAGAGCCGAAGCTCAAATAAAGAAAGAGTTAATGGCAGAAGAATTTAATTACAACATGCAATTAGCAGCAGAGAGAGTAAACAAAGAGACCTTAAGAGAAGGAGATATAGAGGATAGAAAAGATAAAAGAGCTCGCATCATAGGTACGCAACAATCACAAATGATACAACAGAGACAAAATGATGGAACACCCATTGATTTTGAATCTTCAAACGACACTTTAGGTGACTTTGGCTTAGAAGCCTTTGCACCAAGGTAATTTTTTAATTTTATAATATTATATTATGGCAGAAGAAGCTGTGGCCGCTGAGGTCAAACAAGAAGGTGAATTTTCTTTAAAAGGTAAGAAAACAAAACCAAAGAAACTAGTTGATAGTTCTAAAAAAGAACCTGTAAAGGTTGATTTAACAAAACCCGAAGCACAAGGTGAAGTTGTGCCAGACGTGGTGAAAGTAGATTTAACAGATAAAAAAGAAGAAGATGCCGTTCAAGCACAAGAGACAAATGTGGGCGATGTTGTTGTCGAAAAACCCCAAGACAAAAGCAACAGCAAAGGAGTGGCTGAAGAAGTACGGTCAACCGAAAAAGAATTAACAACTCCTTTACAGGAAATAACAGAATATGAGCTCGATGAAAAAACAATGGAGCTATATGAAAAAGCTGAAGAAGCTGTTAAGGAGCAAGTAAAACAAGGTAAACCATTACCTGAAAATATACAATCACTTGTAGATTTTATGAATGAAACAGGTGGTACAATGGAAGACTATGTAAGACTTAATCATGATTACTCTAAAGTAGATGAACAAGTTTTACTTGGTGAATACTACAAACAAACTAAACCTCATTTAAACCAGGAAGAGATAAGCTTCATAATGGAGGATCAATTCAAGTACGATGAGGAACTTGACGAGCCAAGAGATATTAAAAAGAAAAAATTGGCTTTCAAAGAAGAAGTTGCAAAAGCCCGTAAAGAGCTTGACGCTATGAAAGATAAATACTATCAGGAAATCAAGTTGAAACCTGGTGTTACTCAAGATCAGCAGCAAGCTATGGACTTTTTCAATAGATATAATGAGCAGCAAGACACAGCTAAAAAATATCAAGAGGAATTTAAAAATACTACTAATGAAATTTTCAACGATGAATTCAAAGGTTTTGATTTCAGTTTAGGTGAAAAGAAATTTAGGTATAAAATTGCTAATCCAACACAGACGGGTAAACAACAATCTGATATAAATAATTTTATTAGAAAGTATGTAGACGAAAAAGGTCGGGTTACAGATCCCTCGGGGTATCATAAGGCTATGTATGCTGCAATGAACGCGGATAAAATCGCTAATCATTTTTACGAACAAGGAAGAGCAGATGGTGTTAAAAACGTCGTTGATTCTTCAAAGAACTTAACAAATAAACCTAGGCAAGTTGCCGATGGAAATGTTTTTATTAATGGGCTTAAAGTAAAATCAATTAGTGGATTAGACTCGTCTAAACTAAAAATTAAAAAGAAAAAATTTAACTAATTAAAAATTACAAATTATGGCTTTAAATCCAACATTTGGTGGAATAGTTCCTTCGCAGCAGCAACAAACTCTTGCGAGCAACTATTTACAATTTGATACTGGAGCTGGTAGAGATTTCTCTCAGCAGTATCTACCTGAACTATACGAACAAGAAGTAGAGCGTTATGGAAACAGAACGTTATCTGGATTCTTACGTATGGTTGGCGCTGAATTACCAATGACATCTGATCAGGTAATTTGGTCTGAACAAAACAGACTACATGTAGCATACGATAACTGTGCTCAAGGTGGTGCTGCAAACACTATTACAATTCCACTTGCTGCAGACATAAGCAACGTTATTTCTCCACAACAAACTATCGTTGTGTTAGATGACTTTGGAAACGAATCAAAATGTTTAGTTGTTGATTCTGACTTACAAACATTTGCTGGTGGTGGTACTGGTGTACTTAATGTATTACCTTACGGGTCAGCTGATTTAGCTACTGAAGGACTTGTTGGTAACGTGAAGATTTTCGTATACGGTTCTGAATATCCAAAAGGAACAAACACTACAATTGCTCCTGGTGGAGGTGTTGTTGCTGTTGCTGGAAACGATTATCCTATCGCTACTATTACTCCTGACTTTACACAATTCTCTAACAAACCTATCATTATCCGTAGCCAATATTCAATCAATGGTTCTGACACAGCTCAGATCGGTTGGGTAGAAGTTGCTACTGAAGATGGTACTTCTGGATATTTATGGTATCTAAAAGCTGAGTCTGAAACAAGACTACGTTTTGAAGATTACCTAGAAATGTCTGTTGTTGAAGGTGAGCAAGTAGCTGGTACTTCTACTATTGCTGGTGTAACTGGTACAGAAGGTTTATTTGCTGCTATCGAAGATCGTGGTAATGTGCAAGTTGGATTCTCAGCTGCTACTGGTATTGGTGACTTTGATGATATTCTTAGAAACCTAGATACTCAAGGAGCAATTGAAGAAAACATGTTATTCTTAAACAGAAACACAAATCTAGAATTTGATGACATGCTAGCTGCAATATCTGCTGGTGGATCTGGTGGTACTGCTTTTGGATTATTTGAAAACTCAGAAGAAATGGCATTGAACTTAGGGTTCAGCGGTTTCCGTAGAGGTTCTTATGATTTCTATAAAACAGACTGGAAATACTTAAACGATGCTTCAACTCGTGGAGCTATGAGTGGACCTGCTTCTATCGAAGGTGTATTAGTTCCTGCTGGAACAAGTACAGTTTACGATCAGATCTTAGGTACTAACATTAGACGTCCTTTCTTACACGTAAGATACCGTGCGTCTCAAGCTGATGACAGACGTATGAAGTCTTGGTTAACTGGATCTGTTGGTGGAGCTTTCACTAGCGATTTAGATGCTATGACTGTAAACTTCTTGTCTGAAAGATGTTTAGTAACTCAAGCTGCTAACAACTTTGTATTATTCAAAGGAGCATAACAACAAAGGTAATGTTTACCCCTGATGTATTTTCAGGGGTAACTGTTACCCTTATTAATTATTTAATTATATTATATCATGGCTAAAAAAGCAAAAGCAGAGGTGGCTGTTGAAGAACCTATTAAGGTTGCTCCACCAAAAAAAGAAATTAAAAAAAATCAATGGGAATTAAAAGGTAGAACATACGTTGTTAAAGGCAATAAATCTCCATTAACATTAACTATACCTAGCAAGCATACAAGAAAATCTCCACTTCTCTGGTTTGATAAAGAAAAAAGAGAACAAAGAGAATTAAGATATGCTACTAATATGAATTCACCTTTTGTAGATGAACAAAAAGGAGAAGCTACTCTTGGGCATATAACTTTTAGAGATGGAGTATTGAGTGTTCCTGAAGAAAACCAAATACTACAAAAATTATTAAGTTTATATCACCCATTAAAAGGTAAAAAATATTATGAATTTGATTCTGTTGTTATTGCAGAAGATGAATTAGATACATTAGAACTAGAAATCTCAGCTTTAAATGCGGCTTATGGTATGGACATAGATCAAGCAGAAGCTATATTAAGAGTTGAAAAAGGAAGTTCAGTATCAAATATGAAATCAAAAGAACTAAAAAGAGATTTACTTATATTTGCTAAAACTAAACCAGCTTTATTTTTGAATCTTGCCAACGATGAAAACGTTGAGCTTAGGAACTTTGGTATCAAAGCAGTAGAAAACAACGTAATCAAGTTATCTCAAGATCAAAGAACTTTTCACTGGGGATCAAACGACAGAAAATTAATGACTGTTCCATTTGATGAAAACCCATATTCAGCTTTAGCTTCATGGTTTAAGACTGATGAAGGTGTAGAAGTTTATAAATCTATAGAAAAAAGACTATAAACAAGTGATAATATAAGGGGTAGTGTCATGCTGCCCCTATATTATAATTAAAATAACTATGGCAATAAACGTAAATACTGTATATCAAACCGTTCTTTTAATATTAAATAAAGAACAGAGAGGTTATATAACACCTCAAGAGTTTAACAATATTGCTAATCAAGTTCAATTGGAAATATTTAATTCATATTTTCCAGATGGCGATCAGGCTAATAGAAAAAATCAAACTAATCAACAGAACGACACAGAGTTTTATAATTCATTTAATGTTCAAGATTCTAGATTAGACCCATTCAAGCTCGTAACAAAAGAATTTATTTACGACAGCGATCAAGATGCCTGGGTATATCCATCAAACGTTTTGCCTATATCTAAAATAGGCTCAGTATATTGTAACTACGACAATAGAATTACTTACAAACAAGCTGACAGACTTTCCTATAAAGAATTTAGAACTACAGCCAACTCAAGGCTTACGGCTCCTACTCAAAACTATCCAATTTTTAATATTACATATATAGAAAAAGACTTCGAGCAAGTAATTCCACTGCAAAGCTATGCGGGTGGAAGCACGCTTGTTTTTGATAGCACATACAATGTTAGCGTGGGCAACAGTGTGTTTAATAAGACGCAGCAAGTTCTTTACGGTAACGTTATAGGATTATCTACAGTTAACAACACTATTGAGGTTACGGTTTCAGAAAATTTAACAGTCTTAAACTCTCCAGTAGCTGGAGATGAAATGTTAATAATAAAAGCTGATGACATAGCTTTATATCCTAATTTATTTATAGAACCAAGACCAAGCTCTATAGAGGTGTCGGCGGTGCAAACGCCAATTCAGGTTTCTTGGGCTTATCAAATACAAGCTAATGGTTCTTATTTATATGATTCTACTGCTTCTATTGATTTTGATTTAGTTCAAGACGAACAATCAAGAGTGGTTTTAGAAATATTAAAATACTGTGGAATATTAATAAGAGATCCTCAAATAGCTCAACAAGCTGCTCAAGCAGAGGCTGTTATAGAGGCGAATGAAAAAAGATAATAAATGGCTCAAATAAACGAAACTAATCAACAATATTACGCGGGAGCGCAGGGTTTTCAAGTTGAAGCCGCTACAGGTCAAAGTGCTTTTACTTTTACCTTTGACACAGGTTTAGTATTAGGTAGTTGGGATCCAACAGATACTGACTATGCTTTAAATAATTTTAAATTATATCATAGTTCAAATGGTATAAATTATACAGAAATAACAGGAGCTCCATACGCACCTTATACTATAAACGGAAATACTATAACGTTTGCTTCTGCTGTTCCTCAAGGTGAAACAATAGTTTGTCAATTAAAGAAACTTGACGGGGGAAACTACGGAAGTCAAGATGCTTTTGGTACAACCACTGAAAACAATTACGGTAGTTATTCTTATAATACACTTGAAGATATTGTAAATAACTTTATGATAGGATATGTAGGTGATGGAAAGTTAATACAAAATGTTAAAAAAAGTGATGTAATTTTCCATGCTAAAAGAGGACTACAAGAGTTTAGTTATGATACCTTAAAAAGTATTAAATCTCAAGAGCTTAATATACCTCCTAGCTTAAGTGTTATTATACCGCAGGACTATGTCAACTACGTTCGCATGTCTTGGATAGATATGCAAGGTGTTCAAAGAATAATATATCCATCTAATAATTTAACAAACTCACCATACAGAGCACCAGTTCAAGATGCTGATGGAGCACCTGTTCAAGATAATTTTGGATCTAATTTTGAAGGAACATCTATTACAGAAGAAAGATGGAAGTCAAATAATCCTTCCTTAATAAACCAAGAGTTTAACCAACAACAATACAATGCTGGCTTAGACTGGTGGGGTTATGAATGGGGATATGGCGGTATGTGGTACTGGGGATATGGACAATTATATGGAAATGATCCTCAATACGCTCAAGCTAACGGCTGGTTTAATATGAATGAAAGAGAGGGTAAAATATCTTTCTCAAGTAATTTAGTTGGAAGATTAATTATATTAGAATACATATCTGATGGATTAGCTTACGACATGGATAGTAGAATACCTAAGCTAGCAGAGGACGCTTTATATGCTTATATAATACATGGTATAATATCGCTTAGAGCTGGTCAACCAGAGTACGTTGTAAATAGACTTAGAAGAGATAAAGCATCTAAACTGCGTAATGCAAAAATTAGATTATCAAATATAAAATTAGATGAAATCACTCAGGTTATGAGAGGTAAGTCTAAATGGATAAAACACTAGAATTAAATGCCTGAAATTAAGAATAATTTTCTTAGATCCAAAATGAATAAGGATCTAGATGCTAGATTAATTCCCAATGGAGAGTATAGAGACGCTGTAGGTATAAACATAAACCAATCAGAAGGACCAGACGTTGGCGCTATGGAAGTCGTGTTGGGTAATGAAAAACTTTTTAGTTTATCAAACCCGGACATGCGCTTTATAGGTAGATTTGATGACGAGGTAAATGATGTTATTTATTTATTTGCTACGGATCACACTGGTCAAGGTGAAGCTCCATCATCAACAACTCATCAAATATTAAGATATGCTAATGGTGGCACAACGGCTCAAGTTTTAGTTGAAGGTTATTTTTTAAATTTTACACAAGATAATATAATAACAGGTGTAAACTTATTAGAAACTCAATTATTTTTTACAGACAATAGAAACCAACCTAGAGTTATAGACGTAACAAACACTCTTGGTTATTACACAAAAGAAGAGCATATATCAGTTGCTAAGTTTTCGCCCTACAAATCTATAAGTATTTTATTCGCGCAAGACAAACAGGTTGCTTCTTTTAATAGTGGAACTCCTAGTGATATAGTACTTAACAATGTTACAGATATTAAAGTAGGTGATATTGTATACAATGAAACCCAGCAAGCAGAATACGGTCATGTTGAAGAAATATCTGGAACTACTGTAACAGTTGATAAAGATTTAACAGATCCTAATGAACAAGCGCCTGGATATACTTTAGCAAAACCACCATTAACAGATGATGTATTAAGATTCTCTAGATCAACAATGACTGATGAGTCTGATGATCCTAATTGGCCTGGTGATCCTGATTTTTTAGAAGATAAATTTGTTAGATTTAGCTATAGATTTAAATATGACAATAACGAATATTCTCTTGTAGCGCCTTGGACTCAACCTGTATTTATACCTAAACAGTTCGGATTTTTTGGTGAAAAAATATACGATGCTTCAGGTAACTTATTAGAAGATCTTAAAGATGAAGAAAACGCTTTTAGAAGTACTATATTAAATTGGTTTGAAAATAGAGTTAATCAAGTAGAATTAAGAGTTCCTTTTCCTTCTAATGATCCTGTTAATGATTATAAAATAAAACAAGTTGAAATTCTATTTAAAGAATCAGACGCTGTTCAGCAGCAAGTATTAGAGAGAGTACCAACAAGTGAAGTTACGTTTGATGCAAACTACGAGCCTCAAAATAATTATTATAATTATACTTATCAATCTAAAAAACCATATAGAACACTTCCAGAAAGTGTAACAACTAGAGTTTCTGACAAAGCTCCAGTTAAAGCTTTATCACAAGAGTTGATAAGTAATAGAGTTGTTTATGGTAACTTCGCAGATAGATGGGATCCTCCTTCTTTAAAATACACAACACAAGCAAATCCTAGAAGTTCTCAGTTTAGTGATGATGTTGCTGAATATCCTAACCACACTTTAAAACAGAATAGAAATTATACTATAGGCGTTGTTTTTTATGATAAATATGGAAGAGCTTCAAGTGTTGTAACCTCTGATATTGTATCTCAACAAGATTTAGACGATAAAATATCTACGCTTTATCATGCTTATAAAGACCAGGGTGATGTTGGGTATGGAGGTTTCACTGGAGACTATAGAATATATGACTGGTTAGGTGATCAACTTAGAATAAACTTTCAACAAGCTATACCTGAGTTTCCTGTAAATAATTACCCAGGCGCTTATGCTCAAGGAACAACATTTACTTTAACTACAGGTAATACAACGTCTATAACTACAACAGCTCCATTTACATATACTATAACAGGTGTTGATTTTACTTCAGATATTTTAGTAGATAACTACTTAAGAGGTTATTATGTAGATTATACTAAAGTTATAAGTTCTGAATATATCAACGGTGACACGGTTGTAGTAACAGAAGAGCAACCTGCCGATATATATGAATACAACGGAGGATATCCAGGTCTTGAACCACTTGAACCAAAGAGATCTTATAAGATAAATCCAGCGGGTTGGTATAGCTTTAGAATAGTAGTACAGCAACAAGAACAAGATTATTACAA
>Ga0181401_1000861_pt1 | contig 12266 bp, 14 predicted proteins | sample 24SPOviralmetaG_FD_130130 | JGI IMG/M metagenome (GOLD analysis project Ga0181401, IMG submission 130130) | Marine viral communities from the oligotrophic San Pedro Time Series (SPOT) site, San Pedro Channel, CA, USA - 24 SPOT_SRF_2011-07-20 | ecosystem: Environmental > Aquatic > Marine > Strait...
TGTCATGAAACTAATACATGATATAGGACCTGATGAATCAGATTATAAATGGTTATTAGATTCATCTGAAGAGTGGTGTCGTAATCGTGCTATTTATTTGTCGCTTCTTGAAAGTATTCAAATCGCAGATGGCAATGATAAAGAAAAGGACATGGGTGCTATTCCTTCTATCCTTTCTGATGCTATTGCTGTTTCTTTTGACAACAGAATTGGTCACGATTACTTAAGTGATTATCAAGAACGATTTGATTTCTACAATACAGTAGAAACTAAAATGCCTTTTGATCTTGCTATGTTTAATAAGATTACTAAAGGTGGACTTCCTAATAAAACACTTAACGTTGCCCTAGCAGGTACTGGTGTAGGTAAGTCATTGTTCATGTGTCACTGTGCTGCCGCTGCACTCTTACAAGGGAAGAGTGTTCTTTACATCACTGCTGAGATGGCAGAAGAAAGAATTGCTGAACGTATTGATGCTAATCTATTGAGTGTTCCCATTCAAGATTTGGCATCTTTACCTAGGCAAATTTTTGAATCGAAGGTAACCAACCTTATGAAGAAAACAAATGGAAAACTTATCATTAAAGAATATCCTACAGCATCTGCCCATGTGGGACATTTTAGGTCTCTTCTTAATGATCTGTCTCTTAAAACTTCTTTTAAACCCGATATTATCTTTGTGGATTACCTTAATATTTGTACGTCACAAAGATTTAAACCCAGTTTCGTCAATTCGTACACCCTCGTCAAAGGAATTGCCGAAGAGTTACGAGGACTTGCTGTTGAACAGAACGTCCCAATCGTCACTGCTACTCAAACCACTCGTAGCGGTTATGGTAGCTCTGACGTTGACATTACTGATACTTCTGAGTCCTTTGGTCTCCCTGCTACTGCTGATCTTATGTTTGCCCTTATTTCTACTGAAGAGTCGGAGCAACTGGGACAGATATTAGTCAAACAATTGAAGAATAGATACAACGACAACAACGTACACAAAAGATTCGCTCTGGGTATTGACAGATCGAAGATGAGGCTGTATGATTGTGAGCAATCTGCACAGGACGATATCCTTGATGCAGGTGATGACAACAACCCACCAAACCCAAATAAATTCGGAGGATTTTCCTTTTGACCAATCACATTAACTTTGACCGCTATGAAGAATTTGTTTCAGCAGTTACTTCAGACGCTTCTACAAACTTTGTTGACTTTGCTGATCGTATCGGGGATCTTGATCGACAAGGTGCCAATATTGAGAGATTGCTTACTGCTGGTGTTGGAATTAATGCTGAGGGTGGTGAGTTCCTTGAGATCATTAAAAAAATGGTCTTCCAAGGAAAACCGTGGAACGAAGATAATCGTGAGCATCTCATTATTGAGTTGGGTGACGTTATGTGGTATGTTGCTCAAGCTACAATGGCACTTGATATTTCCTTCGATGAGGTAATCGAAACTAATGTCAACAAACTGAAGAAGCGTTATCCTGGTGGTGAGTTCAATGTTCACAACTCAGAAGTTCGTGCTGCAAACGATCGCTGATGTTTTCCTTCTGGATTCACCTGAGAGCATTCTTCACTGTGGTGGTTGTGAGTTGTTCTCATCCTGCCAACTGGGATCAATGTGTTCGGGTGGACCAGTGGCTCTTGCCAGAACTGCAAGAAGGGTATAGAATATGGTCAGGACAAACTCACCCCTACCAAAATGAAAAAGATTATCTCAATGACCTCCCCTCTAAATAGTTAGACGGGAGGTCTTTTTATGTCAGGAATGGACTGGGGCGATTACGGAAAGGACGCACCATCGGGTGGTGGTATTCGCTTGCGTATTCTTCATGATGCTATTGTAAACAGAACACCTATTGATGTTGAAATTCCAGGTGGAAAAGCAGTCATCATGACAACTGATAGTGTTCTATCAGATATAAAGAGTGTGGTTGATGGTAATCTGGAATATGATTCACCTGATAAATCAAAAACTAATAATTTTGTATCAAGGTACAGTCGTAAATCTGTACTGCAAGCTGTACAGAAAGTCGGTAAAAAAAATAAATGTACTCAGATAACTTTTACCAAAATTACAAAGACAGTTGAGTTTGGTAGTAACCAAGGATCGGGTGGTGGATCTGATAACACTGCTCTGTTTGAAGGTGCAGCATGTTGGGTTACAGCATACAGATACACATTAGGAAATAAAAATATTGATGTCGATTATGTTATCCCAATGCATAAATTGGCATCAGTATCTGGATCTGTATCCACAGATAAATCATTGGGAGAAATATACGACTTCATATCGAATGATCCTGATTGGATGAAGTCAAGTATTAAAACAGCAAATGAATTATACAGCGCAACAAAATTTAGAAATACTAAATTTAAATTCTATAGAGGAACTGGTATTGTAAAAACTATTGAAAGTCATTATAGTAAGGTTAATAAAGAAGACGGCAAACCATTCTCTCAAATTAATAAATGGTCACCTGCTGATATCTACATGTGTGAATGTGATTTTGATATGGACATCTACACAAAAGAAATGACATTCCAAGGTGGTATTAATAGGGTACTACAAAATCTAATTGGTGAGAAAAAATTAATTGGGGTATCACTAAAGAAAGTAACATCTAGTTCAGCAAATCTTACGGAACATAATTTTACTAGAGCATCACTGACAGTTAGCAAACCATTTACTAGAGCATATTCTAATTCACTCATGAATTCAATGGATGTGTATCTTGAGGGAACTGGAGTCAGTGTCCAGTTCAGAGCAACAGATTCTGAAGGTAAGACATGGCAGGGTGAAGTCATGGGAACTTCTGCTAAGCATGGTAGAGTAGGTGGAGGAGTTATGAACTACATTATGGAAGCTGTTTATGGTGAAGGTAATGGAGTGTGGAAAGATTACCCTAGTGCTGCAGCAGTATCTTCTGCTTCTAGAGGAAATGCACTAGATCAAAAAATTTTTGATCTTGCAAGAGATAATAAAAGTAATGTTATGAAAACTGGTGAACAAGTTTCACTGGAAGATATTTCTAGGATGAGACCCCAATGGAAATTTGCTAAGTATCTTGGTCTTCTAGTTGTTGATCAATTGAGGAGAGGTACAAAAATACAACGTAATGAAATTACAACTAGAGTATATTTGTATGCAACATCTGCATCAGATGATTCTGCACCTTACATTAAGATCTCCTAATGGCAAACGTAACTCAACTAAAACATCTAGAACACCTGGAAGATGAGATGCTGAACTATGGTATCCAAGGATGTCATGCAGCTGTTGCTTTTTTGGAGGAACTAAAAAAGATGTTGGGACAGCAGGAAAGTGCTGGTTTCATGCAGACAAAATGGGACGGTGCTCCATCAGTTATCTGTGGTACAGATCCTGCATCTGGTATGTTTTTTGTTGGGACTAAATCTGTCTTTGCAAAGACACAACCCAAGTTATGTTTTACTGATACACAAATTGATGAGTGGTATGATGGTGATCTTGCAGAAAAACTTAAATTCTCTTTGAAGTATTTTGCTGAACTGGATATCAAAGGAGTTATCCAAGGTGATCTTATGTTCACTAATAGCACAATAAAAACAGAAGTCATTAAAAAAGAAAAACTTTATACATTCAGACCTAACACTATTACCTATGGTATTCCTATAGATCATCCTATTGGAGTAGCAGCGGGTAAGGCAAAAATTGGTGTAGTATTTCACACTCACTATACTGGAGATGATCTACCTACTATGCAAGCAAGAGCTGGTGCTGATATAAAAGGATCTGCTAATGCATTGGTAATTAAGAACGACACTCCAATGGATCGTGTTGGATTCTCTAAGCAAGAGATGACTAAGTTTAAAAATCATATCGATGTAATTGATCGCATGTGTCGTATCTCTGGTGATTTCCTAGATGAACTGGTAGTTCTTACTGGTACTACTGGAGATAAGAAATTTCATATTGCATCTTACTTAAAGCAATTCTTTAATAATGAGATCAAGAATGCTCGCACCATTACAAATGTAGAAGATGCCATGTACAACCTTCTTAACTTTTATGGTGATAAGATGGAGAAGGAACTTGCCAAGATTAAAACAGTAAAGAACCTTACATTAAAAAGAAAGCTAGTATACGATAGTCAACTATACGTTGAGAATAATAAGGACAAGTTTAAAGCAATGCTATCACTGTATAAAGAACTACAAACAGTGAAGCAAATGGTTATAGATAAACTGGACCACCTGGAAGAGTTTAGAACATACGTTCAAACTGAAAAAGGGTATAAGGTTACAACTCCTGAGGGATATGTTCTTCATAAGGACGGTAGTATGATCAAGTTTGTTAATCGCCTGGAGTTTGCTTACAACAACTTTACTCTACAAAAACAATGGCGTTAAATGTCAATAGGTGCTACTTCACTTTTGGTAGGTTTCAACCACCTACCACTGGTCATAAAGATAACTTTGCTGGTGTGAAAAATGCAGCAGGTTCTGATGACTATCGTATATACATTTCCCAAACTGTAGATGCGAAAGGTAGCAACCCATTGCCGCCAGATAGAAAGTTGTTCTATATGAATAAGATGTTTCCACAACATAAGGGAAAGATCTTCTCTGGTCCCAAACAACCTGTTGCTATCTTACAAGATCTTATGATGGCAGGTTATAATGAGGTCGTGTTTCTTGTAGGATCTGATAGAGTTTCTGCTATGCAGTTCCTCCATAAATATAATGGTAAAGATTTTACATTCAGAAAAATTGATATTCAATCTTCTGGAAGTAGAGATGCTGATGGTGATACTTTTGCCATTTCTGGAACTAAGATGAGACGCGCAGCACATGCTAGCGACTTTGACACTTTTAGAAAAGGCATTCCAACATCATTAAATGATCGTGATTGTCGTGCTTTGATGGATGAGATTAGAGCAAACCTACCAAAAAATTTTAAATAATGAAGGACTTTAAAAAGTTAAGAGAAGAAGCACTACGTCAACAACAGAGACATACCTTTATATTTAAAGAAGGTGATGCTGTTATGTCTGCCCGAACAGGAGACAAGGGACACATCCATAGAGTAGGCGGTAACTATGCTATCGTAATTACTGATGATGGAAATATGTTGCGTGAATGGATAAAGAACATTAGATCTATAAATAATACGAGAAGAACCTCCTTATTGAACGATGAAGAAACCAGATCCTATTAATACAGTAAAGCACCAAGATGAGTTCTCGTCTGGTTTGATGGAACAGTTCGGCAAATGGATGGGTGGCGATTGCTTCCAGAATACTGAGATGCCTGATTTGCATTTATCTGAAGCTCCTTTTGATGGCATGGATCCACAGTCCAATGGTGCTGAGATTGAAGATGTTACTAAGAAAAAGAAGAGTGCTAAAAAAGGTGCATACGTAGGACAAGAATCTGCTAAGAGTGAGGAAGTCCTTGAACGTGAAGAGTATGAAATTGATGGAGAAGTTTATGTCCTAGAAAAAGTAAAGATGGATGGCGTTGATGACAACGGTAGCACCTCTTGCTGGAAAGGATATAAGAAGCAAGGAACTAAGAAGAAAGGTGGTAAGGAAGTTAACAACTGTGTAAAAGCAGGTGATGAAGTAACTCACGATGGTGAGGAACTAGAAGAGAAGAATGGTCTCTATGCTAACATTCATGCTAAAAGAAAGAGTGGTGGTAAGATGCGTGATAAGGGAGACAAGGGTGCTCCTACAGAGAAAGCATTCAAAGATTCTGCAAAGACAGCTAAAGAATCAGTAGAATTGGATGAATATTTTGAAAAGAATAAAGAAGGAAAGATGGTGAAGAAGCACAACTGTGCTAAGAAAGTTAAGTATAAGAAGGAAGAATTCTTCTGTCTTCCTGAGCAACACACCATGCTCGAAGATGGCACTGTAACTCATTACGATCTAGTCAGTGAGAAGGGTGAAGTTCTAAGAAACATTCCTGTTGAGGGACTAGAGATCATGCTCAGTGAAGTTCATGAGCATGCTGACAATCATGCTAAGAATGCTGCACTGCTAGGTGAGAAGAAACTTGACCCAGTTGGTAAGGCAGATGCTGATATCGACAACGATGGTGATGTAGATAAATCTGACAAGTTCCTACATGCACGTCGTAAGAAAGTCACTAAGATTGTTGCAATGTCGAAGAAGAAAAAATGAAATCATTTAAAAAATTTCAAGAGGAGTGTGGTTGCGAAAAAAAGGAAAGTAAGGTAAAATCTAAACTAAAGAATAAAAAATCTGGTAATGTAGAAGTGATGCCTAATATTCCTGATGGTAAGAAAGGGATGACCACCCGTGCAACTAATGAAGCAAAGAACTATGAAGGTCCTTTGTATGCACCGTGGTCTTCTGTTGTAAAAGGTAGAGGATTTGATCCTATTGAAGAAAGAAAAGTAAAAGAATCATTTGAGGGTGGCGTTACAAAAGCACGCCGTGACTATCGTTCTGGTACTTTATTAACTTTCAAACAATTCATGTCAAAAATTACTGATATCTTAGACGAGTGGGAGAAATAAATAGTTATTGCAATATGCTATATGACTATGTTATCCTTTCTACTTCCCTTGGCGTCAAAAATTATTACCGATGCCATTAACAAAATTCCTGAGAATGAAGAACTCGGTGAGAAGATGGTTGAGATCTGTCTTGTTATTCTTGCTAAAGCAGTTAAGTTAACTAAAACAGATATGGATGATCAACTACTTGAAGTTGTAACCAAAGCAATCAAGAATAGAGAAGAGTGATATTCTAGGGGGAGCAATCCCCCTTTTTTATAAATAAACATTAGATAATAGTAATATTCGGAGCACACGTCAATGTCCCTTTATGGAAGAACTGACAGCAATGCAAACAAAACCAAAGCTGGTGTGGGCATTGCAACGTCAAGTCAAGCAAAAACAACTGTCTTTGTTGATAAAACTGAGGCACAACTAGCAGAAACTAGATCTCGTGGTATCACTGCTCCTGGTTGGTGGTCGTACTTCACATACACTGATGCGGATGGCAATACGCGCCATAAAGCAGAGCAACTTGTGAACATCGCTAACCCTGATCTCAATTCTAACGAGACACAAACTGATGATACTATCGCAGCAGACGTGGCATCGGCAGTAACCATTACGGTTCAACCTGCTAACTCTACATCTTCTTCGGGTGCTGGTACTTACACCCTCACCACTACGACAACAGGAACACCTGGAGCACTTGCGTATCAGTGGCAGCGTCAAACTGCAACTGGTAAGCGTTGGGTTAACATCGCTGCTGGTACAGACACAGGTATTACTTATGCAGACTTCACGACCGCAACTCTTGCTTACAGTGGTCTCGCTGGCGATACTTTGGACGGTAACAAGTTTAGAGTCAAGATCACCTCTGCGGGTGGTACTGAAGAAGTAATGTCTAATGGTGCAGCAACACTAACCTTCGGAAGTTGATGAATGAACATTGCTGAATTGACACCAGATACCTGGTTGTTCTTTGCTATTCAACATTATAACAACCCGTCGTCGGTTACTTATTCTGATTTTGAAGAGGACTTAAAGAGATTTAAGTACATTAAAAGATTATTAAAACGTAACGAGACGACGGGTGAACTTAAAACCCACTTGATATTAAATCATATAATTATTTTATATAATGTTTTTGATGATGCAGCAACCCCGCTGCTATTTTACAAAATTGAAGCAACATATTGGTCTGTAATTAAGGCGTTCATGTTGTTTCTAAATAGATTACCACCTACACTTAACGAGGATGTTGACAAGGAATGTCTAAAGGAACTGAACCTAATCTAAATGAAATGATTAACTCAGCAGGGGATGGATCTGGTCTCCAGTTACCACCTGCTTTCGTTATGGTAAATCCTAAACAGCATCGTAAGTATAAGAAAAATAACGAAAAACTAGATGGTCGCTCTAAAGGTGCCAAAGATCTCTTCTCCCGTATCCAACGTAGAAAAATGAAAGAACAACTAGAAAATAATATTGAAGAAGCTGTCTCTTCTGAAACTGAAAGAGCACAAAAACAGATCTCTCAGCAGAAAAAACTGGGTCGTCAAAAAGATCTCCAGAAAAAACGTGGAGAAGCAAAGTCGAAGATGCAAAATAAGACAAAGGAAATGGACACCTTAATGAAGGCACGTCTATCTGACTTTAAAAAGAAAGCATCTGATCAAACAAAAAAACTTAAGAAGGAACAAACCGAAGTGACTACTAATATTATGACTGAAAACCAAGATGTAATTCAAGTTGCACTTGATGTTGCAACATCTGAACTTAATCCTGCAGGTGAAGGAACATTTGCTAAGGTGCAATTTAGCAATGGATCTACACAAAACTTAGATAACTACTCTGCTAAGCGTATTGCTGCTTGCTACGCGCAGTTGGATGATACTCACAAGCAGCAATTCCAATACATGTTGAATAAAGACGCTTCGACGTATCAATCTGCATTGGACTTCGCTGTAAGGAATGTCTAAGTAAAATGTCTGACATTAATACAGCTATCCTAGAGAGGTTAGAGAAAGTTGTTGACACGCTTCAGGAAAATTCCACGAAGATGGGTCAACTTCTTGCTGTACATAATGAAAAACTTGACAATCAAGACAGGGTTGATGCAGTCCTGTTTGAAAAATTAGATAGAATCTCTGCAGATCTTGCAAGAGAAACAAATGTTATCAAGAGAGGATGTGAGCGAGACATCAGGTTGGTTGATGATCGTCTTCGCCTCATGGAGAAAAAAATGTGGACCATAGCAGGAGCACTGTCTGTCATATGTTTCCTAGTGTCAACACCAGGACAGTCACTACTGAGAAACTTGACACCGCAGCAATCCCCTGTTAGTATGTCAACAGTGGTCATGCCTTCGATTGAGCTTTCTTGAAGTAAAGTACATAAACTTAATATCCCCTCGCTTGACGCTGTTCAGTCGCAAGAAGGCAGACCTGTACAATTTCAGGTGTCCTTATTGTGGCGACTCACAAAAGAGACGCAACAAAGCGAGGGGATATTTGTTCAAGATCAAGAATGATTTTGTATACAAATGCCACAACTGTGGTAAGGGTAGAACTTTTTCTAACTTCTTGAAAGACCAAGATACTCATCTCCATGACCAATATGTCATGGAGAAATTTAAAGATGGCAGGACTGGTAAAGGAACTACTGTACCCAATCCTAAATTTAATTTCACGAAACCAAAATTTGTTAAAACAGATACAGATTTAGAGAAGATATCTTCGCTAAATAATACTCACCCAGCGAGGGTGTATCTTGAGCAACGGGGTATCAAAGATCTAGATTATTTTTATTATTGTCCAAAGTTTAAAGAGTGGACAAATAAACAAAAACAAACTTTTGATACCCTAAGACAAGATTCACCTCGTATTATCATCCCATTCAAAGACAAAGAAGGTAACCTGTTTGGATACCAAGGCAGATCGCTAGCCCCTAAGGCAAAACTAAGATACATCACGATCATGCTTGACGAAGACAAACCAAAAATCTTTGGACAGGATAGAATTAACACAGACGAAACAATCTATATTGTCGAGGGACCTTTTGACTCAACCTTCATTAAGAACTCGGTTGCTATGGCTGGGTCCGATGCTGATATTCGGACGTTTGGTTGGAGCGATCATATTTGGGTTTATGATAACGAACCACGCAATAGAGAAATCGTCGCCAGAATCTCCAAGTCAATCGACAAAGGAGATAAGGTAGTAATCTGGCCAAAAAATATACAACAAAAGGACATCAATGACATGCACCTTGCTGGACATGATGTTCAAAATCTGGTAGAATCAAATACCTACCAGGGATTAACCGCAACCCTCAAATTTAACGATTGGAAAAAAGTATGACAAACGGAGTTGGAACTAAAGTTCGCAAGCGCGACGGGTCTGAGACCGCCCTTAACTTAGATAAGATTCATAAGGTAGTAGAAGAAGCTTGCGAAGGTTTGGGGAGCGGTGTAAGTGCCTCTCAGGTAGAGATGAACTCTGGTCTTCAATTCTTCGATGGAATTGAAACTAAAGACATTCAAGAAATTTTGATCCGTTCTGCAAGTGATCTAATTAATTTAGATTCTCCTAACTATCAGTTTGTTGCTGCTCGTCTTCTCTTGTATGCTGTCTACAAGCAGGTTTTTGGGTCTGAATGGGTCCAAGGTCTTCCTGGTGTTTATGAACATGCATGTCACTGTACTGACAAAGGAGTATATGACAAGGACATTCTTGGTAAATACACCAAGGAAGAGTGGGACAGAATCAACTCATGGATTGATCATGAGCGTGACATGCTATTCACCTATGCAGGTCTTCGTCAGGTAGTTGATAAGTATCTGGTTCAGGATCGTAGCAATGGTGTAGTATATGAATCACCTCAATTCATGTACATGATGATTGCTGTAACACTATTTCAGAACTATACAGACAATCGTCTAGAATATGTCCAAAGATACTACAACGCAATCAGCAAACACAAAATCAACATCCCCACACCAATCATGGCAGGGGTTAGAACTCCTCTTCGGCAGTTTGCGTCTTGTGTTTTGGTTGATGCTGACGACACCTTGGATAGTATTTTTAGTTCTGATATGGCCATCGGTCGTTATGTCGCACAAAGGGCTGGTATCGGTATTAACGCGGGTAGAATCCGTGGGATCAACGCTAAAATCAGAGGTGGAGAAGTACAACACACGGGTGTTGTTCCTTTCCTTAAAAAATTTGAATCAACTGTACGATGTTGCACTCAAAATGGGATTCGTGGAGGTTCAGCCACAGTCCACTTCCCAATCTGGCACCAAGAAATAGAAGACATTATTGTTCTTAAGAACAATAAGGGAACAGAAGATAATCGAGTGAGGAAACTTGACTACTCAATCCAAATTTCAAAACTTTTCTACGAACGTTTCATTACGAATGGAGAGATTAGCTTATTCTCACCGCATGACGTACCAGGTCTCTATGATGCTTTTGGTACTGATACATTTGACGATCTCTATGTACGTTATGAATCAGATGAGTTTACTCCAAGAAAAACTATCGGGGCACAAGATCTTTTTCTAGATATTTTGAAGGAGAGAGCAGAGACTGGTCGTCTTTATATCATGAACATTGATCACTGTAATGATCACTCATCTTTTAAAGATAAAATTAGTATGAGTAATCTTTGTCAAGAGATTACTTTACCCACAGATCCTATTAATCACATCGATGATGATGCTGGTGAAATTGCTTTGTGTATTTTGTCTGCTATCAACGTAGGTAAATTAAAAAAACTAGATGAACTTGAAGAACTTTGTGATCTTGCTGTACGTGGACTAGAAGAACTGATTGACTATCAAGGATATCCAGTTGCTGCTGCAGAAAGAAGTACAAAAGAACGTCGTTCACTTGGAGTAGGTTTCATTGGTCTTGCCCATTATCTTGCTAAACAAGGATTTAAGTATGGTGATCCAGACGCTTTAAAAGAAGTTCATAACATTACCGAAGCGTTTCAATACTACTTGTTAAGATCCTCCAATAGTATTGCAAAAGAAAAAGGTGCATGTACAGGATTTAATCGAACTAAGTATGCTGATGGAATTCTTCCAATAGATACATATAAGAAGGACGTTGACGAATTAGTAACACCCGAGTATAATTATGATTGGGAAAGTCTTAGGACATCTATCACCACCCACGGCCTTAGGCACTCAACATTGTCCGCACAGATGCCTTCAGAAAGCAGTTCCGTTGTGTCAAATGCAACCAATGGAATCGAACCACCTAGAGACTACCTGTCCGTTAAAAAATCAAAGAAAGGACCTCTTAAGCAAATTGTTCCACAATATAACACTCTGAAAAATAACTATACTTTGTTGTGGGAAATGGAATCTAATCGTGGTTACATCAACATTGTTGCTGTAATGCAGAAGTTCTTTGATCAAGCTATTAGTGGAAACTGGTCTTATAATCCGGAACATTATCCTGATAATGAAGTACCAGTATCTTCTATGGCACAAGATTTATTAACTACATATAAGTATGGTTGGAAAACTTCTTATTATCAAAATACCTATGATGCTAAAAAAGATGAGGACGATGTAGATACCACAGAAAGTACTTCTGGATTAAACCAATTGATGAAACAATTGGAAGAGTCAGAAGAAGATTGCGAAAGTTGTAAAATTTAAGGAGAACCAATGGAGTTTATTAAAGAGACTAGTAAGACTGTTAAAGGTATGACAGTTTTTAATTCTAATAAAACTAATTTAA
>Ga0181401_1000870_pt1 | contig 12238 bp, 14 predicted proteins | sample 24SPOviralmetaG_FD_130130 | JGI IMG/M metagenome (GOLD analysis project Ga0181401, IMG submission 130130) | Marine viral communities from the oligotrophic San Pedro Time Series (SPOT) site, San Pedro Channel, CA, USA - 24 SPOT_SRF_2011-07-20 | ecosystem: Environmental > Aquatic > Marine > Strait...
AATAGACCACTCAACAGGGTAAATATCAAACTCTCCATTGTTTCCTGTTCCTGTACTCGTTAGAATGCTTGCAAGGATTTCGTAAGGCTCACCCTGAAGCCAAGCACAATATTTAACTGTGGATCCTGAAGGTGCTGATACTCTAGTTGTATTGTTATATGTTGCTGTTCCTGATATTGTTAGAGTTGTACTTGTTGAACTAGTCCAAAATACATAGAAGTCTACTGCTCCATTTGTAATTCTAGCAATACCCTTTGATCCTGTTTGCTTCTTAAAAAAAGATGCGTCTGTTAGATTCAATGTACTATCACCCGTTCCAAAAGTAGATGTAGTTGTTGTTGTTCTTCCTACCTCATAGAATAAAGAGAAATGAGGAGGATCTGTATCTGAAAAAACTGTTCCTGCTCTCGTATCAAGTGACGTTTGCAAAGCAGATAATAGATCTTTGAATCCCAATGAGAATAGACCTCTTTGGCCTGATATCGTATCCAATGATCCTATTGCTAGGTTTCTGAATCCTTGCCTATTAATCGAACATTGAAGAACTGCGATCTGTCCTCTTCTCATCTTTGGAAGTATTGATCTAATATCACCTGATAACTGAAGAGAGAAACCACCAAATGACACAGACCATCTTTGTGGTATTACCCTCGATCCCGTTATTCTTACTGAACCCCTTGCGATCTGAATAACCCCTTGATCATCCTCAACAGAAAAGGGTTCTCCTAAAGCATTGAGAACACCAACAAACTCTAGTCTATATCTTACATATAGAGAAGATCTGTTCAAAGACCCGACAAATTCAAGATCCCAACTCATTAACCTATATCCTTAAATTGTTGTATTCTTTGACGTTGCATGAATTCAGGGCCAAACTCCTCAACTCCTCCAATAGTTGAAAATGGATTTGTACCACCTGAAGCGGCAGGAACATCTGAAGGTTTGAAGTTAGGAGATCTATCAATACCGTCGAATCCAGAATGAAAGTTAAATAATGTATGTGTATCTAGATATAATCGTACATTAAGAGAAAATAAACGTCCTCCTTCATTTGTTATGATGTTCTGTCCTATGTCAGAGGCTGCTCTTCTCAATGTAGGCCAAAATCTATAATATCTCGCAAATGCTCTTTCTGGATATGTGTATGTCATTCGAGGAGACACTGTAAGAGATCCACCCGTTGAAGAGGAAAAAGAACCATCTACTGTATTGATCTTCTTCTTTTCTATAATAGATGTCGGTGAGTTTGTCTGTATTGTTATATAATCTCCTACTGTTGGTATATTTGCACCCGTTACATCTTTGAAAGGGTTTGATCCTAACAACTGAGATAAGGAGTTTTGTTGGGGAGTATTCAGAAAGGGGTGTATATATGCCTTATCAGAATCAGCACAGAAGGAAACATAACCTCCTCGATCTAGATGGTTCTGCATAGATTCTAACTTCATTGCAAGATCTTCACCTAATAGCATTCTATCGCGTTGAATCGTTACAAATTCCCTTTGCAGTCCGTGAGATAGATATCTTCTTCCACCTCGTGAAATAGATTCTGCTACATCATATTGATACTCTGAAAACAACTCTCCCAGTTGTTCCCCCATGTCTATCGTTACCAATGTACGAGCATCAGGAATAGGAAAATAATAAAACTTTGCATTACCCATCATCGACCTCCAAATAAGGGAGAAGTAGAAGACCCGAATGTTTGAAACCTTCTTTCAATCTGTCTTACCAATTCATCAACAGCATTTGATTCAACAACAGCCGCGTTTATTGTTATATTTATGCCACTTCCACCCATGCCCATTGTTCTTTGAACTGCTTGAGGCATCTGCCCAGTTTCAGGGACTACAAACTCACCACGATGCAACATCGCTAATCCTTCGTCTGCTCCGGTAAACTTGATGCCACCTCTAGCGGAAGGAATAAATGGGCCGCCACCCCTTTTGGATGCAATGCCAAATAAAACATTTAATCTTCTATTGAACTCTGCAACCCCTTCAAGAGTTCTAGATGCTCTGGCTTCTCTTCTCTCCTGTCTTCCTTCTCTCGTAAAAAGAGACTTAAAAACATTTAACGCGTTATTAAATTGCTCAGCGAATCCTTTGAGTAGCCCAAAGATCAAACGATCTACAAATTCAACAAGGATCGGAGGTAGTACATTAAAGAGTATTCTAGGAAGAGCCTGAAGACCTAGTTCTATAGCCTTTGCCCTTGCTCTAATATCTTCCTCAACACTCTTCTCTATCTCTGCAACAGTTGATCCTCTTTTCCCTAGACCTTCAGCGATCTTTATTGCTCCAAATATAACAGCAGCAAAACCACTTGCGACTTTTCCGGCTGTTCCTAAAGCTTGAAAAGCACCTACAAGACCCTTTTCAGATCCTGCTTTGACAATATCAGAAAACTTATTTGCTATCTTTCCGGATTGCGTTGAAAGAGCCTTTATTGATCCTCCAATTGCATTTGCAAACTTATCAGCAATCTTAGTAAGGGGATTTGCAAGTTTATTGATTGATACAGCAAGACGATCGAGTCCTTTATCTTGAAGAGCAAAAAGGAAATCAAAAACAGTATTTGCAACACCAAAACCCACATTTCTAATGAATCCACCGATCCGATCTGCTGATCCTTGTGCAAGAGTTTCTATTCCCTTCAATACCAAAGAAACATCTTGAAGAATACCCAATACATCAAAACCTATAAATCTACCTAATAAATCATTAACTACATCTGTAAGAGTTCTAATTCTCTCTGTTGTTTGTTTCGTCTCTTCTCCTGCTTCTATCATACTAGATGAGAAGTTTGAAAGAGAAGAACTAGCATTTAAAGAGGTTTGAGATAGCAGATCTAACACTTCAGCAGAAGCCTCTCCGAAGTTTGCAAAATTAACAAATCCTTCATCAGCATTTACATTCAAATTTCTATTCAACTCTTGCAATCTGCCTTCTAGATTTTTTAATGATTGTGTCATTTCAAGATCTAAAAACTCTGACATACTTCTAGCAGCAAATACAAAACCCTGAAGAGGTATAATCAAGCCTCTAAGAATAGCTTGTCCAACTATAAAGATATTCTCTACAAGACCTTGTATTCCCTGAGATGCTGATTTTGTTCCTGTTAAGAATCCTGCAAAAAAATCTAAAGATGCTGTCCCTGCCTCAAAAATAGCATCTGTTAAACGACCTAAGAAAACACTGTTCTGTTCTATTACTCTACTAACACCTCCCATAACACCGATCAACACTTGTAGTATTTGATTAAATCTTTCAGATCCTCCAATTGCCTCTGTAAATCTTTGTGTCGTTCCTGCTAGAATGCTATTCAATGCGGATATATTTCTTTGAAGATTTGCTGCTTCTGTGCTTGCCTTTGGTCCTACTCTAACACCAAATTCATTTGTTAATTGCACAAACTTTTCAAAGTCACCTGCTGCAAGTGCTTGATTTAATTTAGATCCTGCCTCTCCAACTAGAGCAACAGCGCGTCTAGATCTTTCAGATGGATCTTGTAATCCTGTAATATTCTTTATCACATCGAGAAGAATATCATTGTTTGATCTAAGAACTCCATTTGTATCTCTTACAGCAATACCAAAAGATTTAAACTTCTTTTCAACTGCTGATCCTTCTGTAGATAGTTGTGAAAACTGTCCAGAGATAGCACCAAGTATTTCATTTAATCCTTCTGCTGATTGACCTGAAGCAATCAAAGCAAATCTTAATCCTGAGATCGTATCTGTAGCAAGCCCAGATCTAACAGACAAATCATTTAATTCATTGACCAAATCTGTAACTTCTTTTACTGCTACACCTACAGCACCCGTCAAGGCTACCGTTGCACCTGTGACAGCAATAGCGGCTGTTTTCAATCCTGCAAGACCTTTGCCTGCGATATCTACAGACTTTGATAATGCTTTCATGCCTTTTTCAGCTGCTTTTGTTTTAATGTCTAAAACATACTCTACTAGATTTTGAGCCATGATAACCTCTTTGCATCCTATTATATCATATCGGTAAGATCTGAGAGGTTAATAATTGGAAAGACCATGCTATTTTTTCCTTTGGTTTGCTTCCTCAGAATCTTATTAAACCGTTTCGACCTTTGTATAATGCAATGTACGCATATATACAGATCATCAAAGTCCAACCTAAGAACCTCTGAAGGCAGTTGTCCATATGTACGAGCAACAAGATCAATAAGAAATACATAATTAGGATCATCCTTGAAATCGTTGTAACCGTTCTATTGCCTCCTGTTGGCCTTGCATAGCCTTATTTATGATGTTGTTACGATCTTCAGAAGTGAATACCCCTACCCATAGAACATTGTTATCAGGATTCATTTGTTCCATGGCATGACACAAAGTTATATTCTCCCAGGTTACACCATCTTGAGAAGCGCGTTTGATAACCTTGCAAAGAATCTTATCTTGATCTTCTGATATTCTCGCCATCGTTTCAGGCCTAATCGATTTTGCAAAGTCGAGAAGCCTAAGGAGTTCTGTTTCATCTAGTCCTTCCATCCCTTCTTTATCTGCTTTTTCTCTTATCTGATCGATGTTACTAAGACCTTGCTGTTTGTTATTCATCAAGACCTCCTGTGCCAAAAGAGAAGAACCTAGCCCGATCTGTTCTATTTCGGGAGCGGTTAAGATTCTTCCTTCTATAAGCAATTTGCCCCCAAAGCATTCTACTTGAAACGTAGATGCCTCAGCGATCTCCTTTAATATTTGCATTGTTCCTGTCCTTTATTTTATTGATCCTTTTATCTATATAGTGATTTGTTAATTCTGTCTTCCTTTTCAAGTACAAGTTTAATATCTCTAATTCATAATCCTTTAATCTTCTATCACTATAAATAACCTGATAAAGTTGCTGATAGTTTAAAGGAGTTGTTTTAGATAATATCTCGATGGTAGTTTGACATTTTTTAAGGATATACTGTAGTAGTTTTTTATCCATTAATTAGCAACAGCAGAGGATTGTTGATTTGTTATTTTGATCTGTATTGCTTCATCAACTGCATCAGATTCACCCACAAAAGTCATAGTTCTTTCGATGGGCCCAAATGTATTAATCGCATCATCATAATCAACTACATAAGCATTTCTGATTGTTATTTCACAGGCATCACCATCACTATTCGTCAAGGTGAAGACTACATCTGATTGAGTTCCTGCTAGATAGTTATCAAATAATAGATTGTCTTCCATCTCTAGAGTAACGGATAATGTAACGTCCTTAACGTCAGATACAACTGGCTCCAACGTTTTCTTGTCACCCAATACATTTCTTCTTTCAAGTTTGTTATCAAGTGTGAATTCAAAAGACTTCATTGCAAAGTTATTTCCACTGTATGAAAGATTACCGCATTCAAAATGAAACATTTGTTTACCACTTCCAAATGAAGAAGTTAATGCAGCTGCTCTAGATTGTGAATCCTGTGCAATGATTTCAAATGAAGCAGTGATCTCTTCTCCTGCCGATCCTGAGATATTCATACTTGCAACCTTACAACCTAAGAAGATTTCTTTTGAATTGCTGATTCCTGTACCTCTTTGAAGAGCAATAGATAAAGATGGGACTGTACCGTCTGCTGTTGGAATATAAAGATGTTCATAAGTAGGTCCACCTCCTGAAGTTGTTGCATTACCTACAGCCGCCTTAATTAACATTCCTGTTCCTTCGTAAAGCAAAGGAAGATCAATAGAGCCTCCACAGTTTAAGAATGCCTCAAAATGACCATTTTGAAAACCACCACCACCGGATTGTGATAAATGTGTTTTTCTTTCCTTCTCTTGTGTTTTCTGAAAAGATGCTGATATGATTCTATTATCAACACCCATGGCTCCTGCTATGGTTCCATATGTTGATTCTTCTCCTAATTTTATAAATGCACCGCGACCGAATTGTAATGGCATGATGACCTCCTAAGATGGTAGTAATTTTCTAACTTGTAAAAGATTTGATAATACAAATGTTTGAGTATTTGTATCTTGTAATATTAAACGGATTACATAATCAGCATTGTCTGATCCTGCTGATACTCTCAACTTAACCCAACCGTTAATTATTCTAACATTTGTTAGACTATACATTCCTGTTTGATTTGCTCCTGAACTATCTAACACTTGCATATTGATATAATTTACAAATAAAAATGCAAGTCTTTCATTAATCGGAAGTTGAGAAGGCGCGAGTAACTGAGAGATAGGAAACCATACATCTACAACCTCATCGGGATCTTTCTGAAATATCGTAGTGGGTACGGTAGACAGCCCCGATCTACTTTGCAGATTAACAATGTTGCCAAATGGGGCACCCAGATAGACTCTTCCATTAACAGGAGAAGAAGATCCAACCGTTGAAGATGAATCAGAACTTTCGTCTGAAGCATCCCAATATACAAAGGTTGAATGAATAACATTTGCGGCCTTTACTGTTCCATAGTTTGCTCTAAACAATCCTAGTTTCGTTGTAGTATTCCATGATACTCTTTGAAAAGTTAGAATCAAACCATTCTGATCAACCATGTGAACATCAAACCCGTCTGATCTAACATTGCTCCAAAAGTCATCCCAATAAGTAGGAATAGTAATCTCAAACTGTACAGATCCGGATGCTACAAGACTTGTATCAATAGCTATAGGCATTCTTCTTTTAAAATTCTGTTTATACCAAGTCATCTATACACCGAATTGAGATTGATGGGATACTCTCACCTCTAATAATGAGATCCCTGTGTTAGATATACCATATTCCTCACCATCAAGAGCAGTAAAATTAACAATTACATCTTGAGTTAATCCTGATAATCCTAGTGTACGATCTGAAGTTATTGCTTTTTGAATATCACCGGCTAGATTCATAGCATTCTTAATTCTAGTTTCTAGATTTGATCCACCTGCATAACATACAATTTGATATACAGATTCACCTATATATCTTCCTAATGTTCTTCCCTGTTGTTCTATGGTATCAACAAAAACGATACTAGCAGAAGGAACCTGTGGAGCATTCAACAAGGCACCAATAACAACACGATTGGATAGATCAAGACCTGAAAAACCGCTTGAAAAATCAGCACCTGTTAAAGTCTTCAATCTAGAAAGCACTTGTACATGTATGATATCAGACATCAATCTGCTCCCAGAGCAACATTAAGAAGAGAAGATAACCTATCAGGAAGACGTTCAGATTCTGCATTGACAGCCCTGCCCAAAAACAGACGAGGCTTGATAAACCGAGTACCAAATTCAACATATTCAGCATAATCCACATCTGATCCAGAGGTAGATCCGCCTGCTCTTAGTACTATTCTAGGAGAACCCAGAGGAGCATCTACAAGACCTGTGATAGAAGATCGCAATCTTCCCGTTCTTACTACTGGATCAGAGGTTGCATTGATCTTTGCGTCTCTTTCCATTCTTAGAGCGGATCGAATGAGAACCCGTTCTAACTCCTGAAGAAGTCTATTATCTGCTTCTCTTACTCGCTTAAGAAGATCACTAAAAGATAGTTGAGACATTTCTATATCCTCTTAGTATCTCGCGAACTTCCAAAGGCATTGTTCTAGGTGATAATGTAACTGTACTATTTCTTTGTGTGATAGATACGTTTCCCTGATTGCTCTTTGCACGTTGTAAATGACTACAATACACACAAATAGCATGTACAAGATCCGATGGTGGATTTGATGTACTGAAACCAAAAGAACCTACAATTTTGATTGCCCTAAATCCAGTGTCAAAAGAATCAGGAGAGACATCTTTGAGAATGATTCTTCCTAGTTCTTTATCTATCTCATATTGAGATCCTTCTATCAAAGTATCAGATCCATATACCCGATTAACATCAGAATGAATCGACGTGATCGAGATGATCGGTTTAAGTGGTGATTGCAATACATATTCAAGACCGTACATGGGCTTATCAGCAAATAATGTATAGGTAGACGAATCTAAACCGTAAGACGTTGCAGAATCTGCCAAAGGAAAACCCAAGTATCGAGCAATAAAGCCTTCCACACGGGCAATAAGCGAGGTTAGATCTGCATCAATACTAGATCCTTGTATCTCAGGAAGATACTCTTTTAATACTGATACAGATACCAAACTCATTCATTTATATCCTTAGATGTCTCTAGCAGGTACACACTTCAAATAAAACGAGATGTCGGTAACACTTGCCAAAGAACTCGTAAAATCCAACTTCAATTGTATTGCTTGATCTTTCTCGTATCTAGGAGAAACACCATTTTGAAGAACCATAGGAACAGGAACATTTTGAGCAAACCCTGAAGCCTGAGAATCTGCAATCAATAACTTTGTAGCATCATCATCAGCATACACTTCACATGACACCTTTGGAGAAGCACCCGAAGCAACAGCAACAGAACATATAATATGAGCGGATTCAATACGACAATCAACAGGAGCAGGAACTGCAACAGTGACATCAGTAGATTGAACATTACCCAATTTGTAAGATAATATAAACATTTAAAACTCCATTAATTTAGATAGGTAAGTTAAAACCGAAAGCGACATTTTTCAAAGCATCAGCATCAGGAGAATCCATAACCGCACGCATTGTAGATACCATTTGAATAGCGCCTGAAGTAATATCTTTGTCAGACTCAATAGTAATTTGACGTCTAACATATTGATACCAAGAATCAGTATTAAATACCAAGAATCCTGTTTTGGTCTTTGTTACGTTGTCATAAAGTCCTGCCGTATCCATATCAGCAGACATGAAACGAGACATAACGATCGGAATACCTGCAAGAGAAGCAAGTTGACCTGTCAGAATTGTTGCTTGAGGCCCAAACTTTTCTAATGTTTGAACTTGATCAAGTTGAAGAAAGTTCGCTACAAGTGCCTCAGGAGACACAACACAAACTTTGTTACCTACAGCAAGCTCACCGAGTTGTGAAACAACAGACATGAATTTTGCAAATGTGAAAGTGCTAGCATCAACAGTAGATCCTTTGTCAAAAGATGCTGCTCTCATTCCTAAGAAAAGTCTGCGGTGGTCGGAAGATCCGCCAAGTCCGGAGGCTCCCCATCGCTCTCTAACGTTCCAGTTCGCGATATCATCTTGATGAGTTGAGTTTGTATCACCGTTGATCATACAATCTTCAAAAGCATCTTCTAGATCTTGTGCGATCTGTCTAGACAATGCAGGGATAATAGCAAATGCAGAATCTTCTCCTGCTGCATCATCAATATTCATAAGAGTAGCTAGACCTTTTGCTCTAACTGTCTTCTGTGCTGTTTCGATGGTTGATGCTTGATACTTAGCAAGGTCGTCTGTGGCGACACCTTTGATGTACGGACGCCCACCACGAGAGAGTTTTGGAATAAGAAGTGTTTCTCTTTCCATTTGTACAGATGGCAACAAAGCACGCAAGCCACGGGGTACTTGAAATGTTTGATACAATTCTGTTCTGAATTCATCAGGAATCCATTCACCACCAACACCGGCATTATCAGCAAAGATCTTGTTTACTGCATTCTTCATGAAAGAAGGAGCCTTTTGAAGATGTGAGTATAACTTCATATCTGCTTTAGGTGTATAAGGATCTTTCATCATCATACGAGCAAGTGATCGATCTTGATTCATTTTTACAAGATCGGCATGCCATTGATTTGCATAAACATCAGCATCAAGCAAACCCTTTTGTTCAATGTTTACTCTTCCTTGACCTGTGATATTCTTTGAAACTGTCGCTGTATTCCATTGTACAGATCCATCTTCATTCTTGTATTGCTTTAGTGCAAAGTCATTGTTATGAACTTCTGGCTCATAGGTTTTTGTTTGACCTTCAGCAACAAGTTTCTGAGCCTTCTTAAGATCTTTTACTTGATCCTCGAAGTTTCTTAAACGATCATCGGTGTTTTTTTGATGTGAGACAATGCCGGCAATTAGACGTTTCGCCTCTTCGATTTTGGTATTCATAGGTTCTCCTATTTTGACGTGAGTATATAGGCAAATGCCTCAATTAAATCATTAAAACTTTTCTCTTCTGTATCATCCTCTTCATCCAGTTCTTTATCTTCTGAATCTTCATCATGATACTTTTCTTCTTCTTCCTTATCCATCTCTTTTTCTTCTTCCTCTTCCTCTTTCATTGCTAGTTCTTCCTCTTCCTCTTTCATTGCATCTTCTTCCATTTCCATCTCTGCCTTAGCAAAAGACACAATATATCTATCATCTTCTTCTTTTACATCTAGAATATGTTTATTAACAATAAGATTATCCTGGATAACTTCTTTCACTTCTCTAAGAATCTCTTCTTTCATTGCGTTATAAAACTTTTGCTCTAACATTGTAGCCTCTCCATTTGCCGGAATAGTGACGATTGATACTTCCAATAATTCTGCTTTGCTATAATACATGCCTCTTTGGCCATAGTACTTATTATCTGTAGGGAGTTCGGATCTTGACTTGCTTTCAAGAGGTCTAAAACCAACAGAGACAGCATTCATGAATCCTGCTTTAACTTTTCTTTGAACTTCTTTTGCTCTTTCGTCTTCTGTATCAAATTCCACGTCAACAATAAGTTTATCATTTCGGACGTAAACATTGCCCCTCGCTATCGGCAGTTGGTTTGAATCATGATTGAGTAAAATAACATTATTGCGTTTATAGTTATCTAATACCCACCCCCGTACATCGATGATATCACCATAGCGATCAGGAGTAGCAGAAGACGCAACAAATGAAACCTTCTCCTTTGTACTAGAAGTAGATTCTGTTCTCTTCATTATATAGGTGTATTTATGCATAGATCCTCATTGCAAATATACCAAAGGCGATCACCATGTACAACAATTTGAAAATATTATTACAATATATTGTTATTTATGTTGTTTTTTTAATAACATCTGTTATAATATAATTACTAACCAACCAACCATAGGAAAAAACAATGAAAATAACCAAAGGACATATAAATCAAAGCACATGGGGAAAAGAGAACGGAGTAAAAGACCAAAAGTTCTATAACGATCAAAATGATATAATATGCCGTCTAACTATTGATCATGAATTAAAAGATCATCCTACATACACTTGGAAAAAAGTTTGGAATATTGATTATTATACTGTAAGCATGGACTTAGTAAAAGATGAAACACATTATACAACAGAATGGAGATGTACAGAATTGCTTTCTGATTTTAGAGTATATGATAAAGATGGAAATTGGACGACCGTATATAATAAACTTGGATATCATAGAACTAGAAAAGAAGCCCAACAAGTTATCAGAAGATGTTTGCAATCTACTGTGAATCCTAAAAGCAGATTCAAACTAAAAATTACATTCAAACAATCGCATCATTATTATGGAACAAAAGTTTTTTATCGTGATTTGGTATGTATAGATACAAGAGAGGAGGCAGAACAATTAATTAAAAATCTTTGTGGATGGTATTGTCCTAGACAAAAGAAAGAAGAGGAAGAAGAAGAAATTGAAAGTATCGAGATCATTGATCTTGAAGAAGAGGAAGAAGAAGAGGAAGCAAAAGAAGAAATACAAAGAGGATGTTATGTTGTTGCTCTTTACTATACGAATGGAGAACTAGAAACTTTTAGACTTCCTTTGATAACAGATAGAGAAGAAGCACAGAAATTCTGTGATCTTTATGAACGACAGCAACAAGTAGATATGGCTAGATTAATACTTTCACCAAACAATAACCAACAAGGAGAACATTATGCAGTATGAATTAAGATACAGCGAAAAGCATCATTTATATACAATCTTTGATATATTCAACAATGAACCAGTAGAAGATTATCAAAATGCAAAACAAGCATATCGAGAATGTAACAAACTGAATAGTAGACAGAGATATAAAGTAAGATACAGCATCAAATTAGAAATATATACAATTTGGTGTACTTGGGATTGTGAACCTATAGAAGATTATAAAGATGCAAATCAAGCATATCAAAGATGTGAAGAACTAGGTGAAAGATGATAACAATAGGCAGTCTATTCAGTGGGATAGGAGGTTTCGAATTAGGCTTAGAGCGTGCCATTCCAAATAGCAAAACAATATGGCAAGTAGAACAAAATAAATACTGTCAAGCCATACTAAAAAAACACTGGCCAGAAGCAATTATGTATAACGATATTAGAGAGGTAAACTATGAAAACGTACATCCAGTTAACATTATTTGCGGTGGCTTCCCCTGTCAAGGGGTGTCCTGTGCAGGTCAAG
>Ga0181401_1000874_pt1 | contig 12224 bp, 13 predicted proteins | sample 24SPOviralmetaG_FD_130130 | JGI IMG/M metagenome (GOLD analysis project Ga0181401, IMG submission 130130) | Marine viral communities from the oligotrophic San Pedro Time Series (SPOT) site, San Pedro Channel, CA, USA - 24 SPOT_SRF_2011-07-20 | ecosystem: Environmental > Aquatic > Marine > Strait...
CCCACGTTTTAAAACAGAAGTTGAAAAATCATTTTCGCCAGCAAAAAAATCTAAACAAAGAGTAGAGCAAGACTATGCTAGAAACGCTATTGCTGATTATAAAGCTGGAGATAAAAAAGCTGCAAACTACGAAAAGAAAAAAGCGTTGGAAACAGCTGCTGGTGAATCACCATCAAAGAAAAAATCTATGGCTTACATGAAGTCTAACCAAGATGGTGGATCTTACACAGCTAAAAAACCAGGTGCTGCTGCGAAGCAACTTAAAAAACTAGGTAGTATTCTTTCTAAACATATGAAGTCTAATTAATATGGCTTTTAAGATGTCACCAATAGGAAAGAATAAATGTTCTTATTCGCCTATGCAAAAGAGAGGTTTAATTAATTCTCCTATGAAAAAGGAAGATGAAAAAACTACAGTTAAATTTAAGGCTAATGAAAACAAGAAATCCGACCCATTTGATGTATCTCAAAAAAGAATAGATGAAGCGCAGGCAAGAGTAAATGCTGCAGCACAAGAAAGTGGTACTGAGCAATCTGAAACTTTAAAAGCTGAAAGAGGAAACTTAGAAGGCTATGCCACTGTTTGGAAGAAAAACAAAGGTGGAGTTAAGGATAAGTATAAAAGTTATAAAGACTTTGTTGGTGCTGCAGAAGCTTGGTGGCAAAAGAAGAATAAAACAGTAAACGCTAAGCCGGGTAAATCCAAGAGTGAAAGCGAAATACAACAAGTTGCTAACCCAGGAAAAGATAACATCAACACTAATGTAACTACGAATGCTGTTTCAACTGGCGACAAAATCGAAAACCCGAGGTATGCTCCAGAAAATCCAGACCCTAATAACCCAGGTTTTGATTTAAATGGCAATCCTAAGTTTATAGGTGAAACTCTTACTGAAGTTCAGAATAGAAATGCTACTAAAGAAGATAATGAGCTAAACGATGAAAGTGTAGTTATTGGTGAAACAGGAGATGAAACAGATATTCAAAATGCTTTAGAACAACAAACAACTGAAACTGAAGCTGGTTTAGAAGACATAAGAAATGAAAACGTTAATGTAGTAAACTCTGGCGGTGGGTAAGAAGAAGTTTAAAGAAACAAAAATAGGGGCTTTCCTAAAAAATAAAGCCCCTAAAATATTAGACGGTATTGGAGATATTTTACCAGACAACGGAGCGTTCGGTGTAGTAAAAAATTTAATATCAAGTGATAGTAATATTAGTGCTGAAGATAAAGAAACGGCATTAAAACTACTAGAGCAAGACATAGCAGAAATGAACAACATATCTGCACGCTGGAATAGTGATATGAAAAGTGACTCATGGCTTAGTAAAAACACAAGACCTATGACACTTATATTTCTAACTTTAGCCATGACAATATTCATAATACTAGATTCAACTGTATTATTAGAAATAAAAACAGGTTGGGTTTCATTACTAGAAGCTCTTCTTATAACAGTATATGTAGCGTACTTTGGAAGCAGAGGCGCAGAGAAAATAACAAAAATTAAAAAATAAAAAATGGCAGGAAAAGTCGAAATAGACATAGCTGGTTTAGAAGGTAATGAAGCAGCTCAACCAAGGGTATTTGCACATGACGCTGTATCAGTTCCAGCAGCTGATGTTACAGTGTTGAATTCAATACCTTTAAATACAGAATTAGTTGGTTTAATAACAACTAATCCTAATGACACAAATCCAGGACAATTTGATTTTACTACTACTACTAGTGGTAGTGGAACACCTATTGTTCTAAGAGCAATATTTACAGGCTCGGCTGGATCAGCAACTTGCACAAGCATAGTATGTGTAACACCTCAAAATAGTGGTTATACTAATAGCAATACTCTGACTATAACTAAAGCTCAGATTAAAGATGCTTTAGGCATGAGTTCAGATCCTAGCTCTGATTTAGTTGTAACATTAAACACTTCTTCAATACCTCTAGTACAATCAGGTTTTCCTTTAGTTCCAACACCTACAGCTGACATAACTAAGATAGTTACACGTGGAGCATGTATATATGCTGGTGTAGTGGCTGATGTAACAGTTAAACTAGAAAGTGGTACTGTTGTTACCTTTAAGGGAACAGCGGCTGGATCTTTCCTGCCTATACTAGCTATAGAGGTAATAAGCGTTAGTGTTGCTACTGGGACTCTTGCTAATGGTGATATATTAGGTTTATTTTAAATGTATATATCATTAAAGTATACAATTCCAAGTAGGATAAATCTACCTGGGCAATCAGGTGTTACCCCTCCTCCATCTCCTCCTACTAACTTTATAGAATTAGAACCTAATTTATTTTTAATAGCACTAGAGTCTGACTTATCAGATTTGGTGGGCTTAGAAGCGTAAACAATATATAATGGCAAATGCAAAAATAAGTAACAATTCAGTATTCGTTCCAAAATTTGATATAACAGAAATAGATGGTTTAGCAGGTTATACAGGATCAGGCAATGTTAAGATAACTGGAACAGATCTTAAAACAAGCGTTTTAACTGGTGCGATAACTTCCATTACAGCTTCTGCGCCTTTATCCAGAACTTCTGGCAATACTCCTACAATATCAATATCTCAAGCGAGTGCTTCATCAAATGGTTATTTAAGTAGTTCTGATTGGACAACTTTTAACAGTAAGGGAAGTGGTACTGTGACAGGTGTTACTGGTACTGCGCCGGTTTCTGTTACATCTGGAAACACACCTGTTGTTTCAATGTCTGCTGCTAATGGATCTACAAATGGTTATTTAACATCTACAGACTGGACAACTTTTAACAGTAAAAGTAATTTTAGTGGAGCTTATGCTGATCTAACTGGTAAACCTACTATACCTACTAGCAATAGTCAACTTACTAATGGAGCAGGATATATAACTTCATCTTCAGTAGGCGATGGTACTTTAACTATAACTGTTGATGGATCTTCAAGTACTTTTACAGCAAATCAATCAGGTGATACTAATATATCTTTTACAACAGGTAGCGGTAGTAGTATAGCCGTTTCTGACGAAGGTACTCAATTAACGTCAGATGTTACTAGTTTTAACTTCACAGGATCCGGGGTAACAGCAACAGCTACAGGAGACGCTGTTACTGTAAATGTAGCAGGTGGTGGTGGTTCTGGTGATATTACCGGAGTTACTGCAACTTCTCCTTTAACAGGTGGTGGAACAAGTGGTGACGTGACAGTTGGTATTCAAGAAGCTAATACTGGTCAATCGGGTTTCCTGTCGAGTACTGACTGGAATACTTTTAACAGCAAGACAAACAATGCAGGTACAGTAACTCAAATAATAGCTAGTTCACCTTTAACAGGTGGTACTATAACGGGTTCAGGAACAATTGGAATACCTCAAGCCAGTACAAGCGCTAGCGGTTATTTAACGTCTACAGATTGGAATACATTTAATAATAAAGGATCAGGAACTTTAACTAGTGTAAGCGCAACAGCACCTTTGGCGGTTACAAACGGTAGCGGTCCAGATCCTGCGTTTTCTATAGTAGAAGCTAACGCAAGTACAAACGGTTTTATATCAGCTACAGACTGGAATACATTTAATGATAAACAAGACTTATTAGTAAGCGCTACTAATATTAAAACTATAAATGGTAATAATTTGTTAGGCTCTGGTGATCTTGTGGTTTCTGGAAGTGCTAATAACAATACTATAACTTTAGTAGCAGGCACCGGATTAACTGGTGGAGATTCTTTTACGCTTAATCAAAGTTCTGATAAAACTATAACGTTTAATAATTCTATTACAAATAATAATCAGTTAACAAACGGTAGGAACTTTATAACTGCTTCTTCTGCAGACACTCTTACTAATAAAAGTGGTAGTAATTCACAATGGACAAATGATGAAAACTATATAACATCTGCGTCTTTACCTACTGTCAATGACGGAACACTTACTATAACGGTAAATGGTTCAGCAACTACATTTACGGCAAATCAATCAGGTGATTCAAGCGTTTCTATAACAACTGGTAGTGGAAGTGGTACGGTAACAGAAGTTACTGCAAACACTCCATTGTCTGTTACAAGCGGAACTTCAACTCCTGATTTATCTATAGCTCAAGCAAATACAAGTACTAGTGGTTTTTTAAGTAGTACTGATTGGAATACATTTAATAATAAAAGTAACTTCAGTGGCGCTTACGCAGATTTAACAGGTAAGCCAACTATACCAACAGCGACTAGTCAACTTACAAACGATTCTGGTTTTATAACAGCATCATCAACAAATACTTTAACTAATAAAAGTGGTAATATAACTCAATGGACTCAAAACTGGGATGAAGTAGATATACTTGGAGATGGTAGTAACGCAGGTAAATTAAAAATTTATTGCGAAAATACTACTACCCCACATTATGTAGAAATAGAAGGACCTAGCCATAGTGGCGCTTCTAGTTATACTATAAAACTACCAAGTGGCGCACCAGCAAGTAATCAAATACTACAAGCTGCTAGTGGTGGACAATTATCATGGGTTGATAACGATGGTAATGATAACTTCTATGTAACTGGAGCTTCTTATTCAGCTGGTACTTTAACATTAACTAGAAACGGTGGTTTAGCAGATGTAACAGCTACGGGTTTTTTACAAATAGGAACTTCTTCAACCACGGCTCTAGCTGGTGACACTACTACAATAACTACAGCACAAGCAAACGAGATAACTGCTAATACGGCTAAGGTTGGAATAACTACAGCGCAAGCGAATGAAATCACAGCTAACACAGCTAAAGTAGGTATAACAACTGCTCAAGCTAATGAGATTACAGCTAATACTGCTAAGGTAGGTATAACAACTGCTCAAGCGTCTGATATAACAGCTAACAATGCTAAAGTTACTTTTCCAGGTTTTGGAACTACTGCAGGTACAGCCTTAGAAGGAGACACAGTTATACCAGCTGCTGCTAATAATCCTTTGATTACTTTAGTCGCTGGAACAAATTTAACTGGTGGAGGTACTTTCAACCTTGACCAACCTGGTGCACAGACTATAACTTTTGATGCTTCAGGTGGCTCAGGTGGTGGTTTTCCATCATCTGTCACAGCTTCTTCAACAGCTGCAACTAGTGCTGCGGTTGATACATTTTATACTATTACAACTACAAGTGGTGTTGCTGATATAGTTGTAACATTACCAACAGCTGCTAGTAACAGCGGAAAAATAATAGGTGTTAAATATGCTGCTCAAAACAGTGTGGATGACACTGTTGTTATTAAAACGATTAGTAGTCAAACTATAGATGGAACTAATAGAACAACAAATGGCTTACCTTTAGCTTCTATTGGCACTTACTACGAGGTTATTTCAGATGGTTCAAACTGGTGGATTAAATAATTATGAGCTACACGTTTAATAATACAGGAGGCACTAATCATGGTGTTAAAACATATAATGAAATATTTGCTATAAACAGAACTACTGTAGGAGCTTCTAATTATTGGAACCCTACGTTAGTTAGTGGAGATACTGTAATTTGTGAAATGAGTTATGTTCACGCTTCTCAGTCTATAAAGGATTATAAACTATTAACTTGGTACGACTTTGACCAAGGCGGATCTGTGGTTTATGGGTCTCACTGGATAGGGGCTGGAATATATTTATGTTTTGATAGCGATGGCAATGGTTTTGGAGTTGGAGATTTTTTGTGTTGTCCGTTAGTAGAGGATTTACCAGGCGCTGCAGGCGCTAGACCTTTAGTAGTAAAAGCTACTAGTGTTGCTGAAGCAGAAAGACCAATGGGAGTTGCTTTAGAGCCATGTGATGAAGGAGGTGAACTTGCCTTTGCTACCGTGGCTATGATGGGCTTATGGCCTATGAAGAGACAAGGAGCTTTAGGAAGAAGTGAAGCTATATATTCTAGAACTGATGGCACTGGCAAAGTAGATGACGCGCCTATAGGATCTTATAAAAACGGAGCATTTGGAAAAGCAATAGATCCAGATTTTCCTATAATTACATCAACAGCTGCAACACCCACCACTGTAGACGGAGCACAAGTATGCATATGGGGAACAGCAGCAGAAGTATTTTAATATGAGTTATCAAGCATTACCTTATACATATGGAGCTTTAACGGAAGCTCAAATAGATGCAATACCAACATCTAGTCCTAAAATACCTGCTGGATCTACTGTGTTTAATACAGATACTCAAATGCTAGAGATATACAATGGCAGAATATGGTTAGACGAAAGATGTTTATGTTTTCTTGTAGATTCTGGTGTTACAGTTGTAAAAGGAAATACTTTATATACAGTTGGTTCTGGAACTACCGCTACTGGAGAAGTAGCCTTAATGACTAATAGTTCAACTAATTATCCAAAATTTGTTGGCGTGGCTACTAGAAACCCAGTTGGTGGTTTCGTGTCAGTAGCTCATTGTGGTAAAGTACAAGCTATAGCTGGTGAAACAATTACTAGAGGAGAAGGTGTTGAACCAAGCGGAACAGCTGGTAGATTTGATTTAGACACTAGTCCTTCCACTGGTGGCTTTGGAGTCGCTTTAGAGTCTGGTTCTGCTGGTAACTTACTTTGGATAGCATTACAAACAATAGAACTAGGATAATATGAGTTATACTAAATTTCACCATTGGGGCGCAAGAACCCAAGAACAAATACAAAGACTACAACAAACAAGTGAATATGGAGCTTCTTATAACACTACAGAACCTAGATTACTTCAAGATGGTCAATCTATTATAGATAGAGGCTTAGAAGGTGTTTTAAGATGGGCTAAAAATCCAGTTCAAGATAGTAGCAGTGACTATTACAATGGTTGCTTTATGAGCGCTGAGTTTTCTCAATGGTGGGCTAGCTCTAGTGGTTTTCAAAACAAATGGTATACTGGTCATCAAGTTTCTCAAAATGAAGAAGTGGATTTAGGATCTAGTGCTACTGATGCAGAGTTAGCGGTAGGAGTTTCTTATAACACATTATATGGAGCAGCTACTCAAGTTGGTAGTGTTACTGTTGGAGACTATTTACAACTCAAAACAAGTGGAATAACAGATGTTGATTATAGTGGCGTTGTTAATCCAGAGATTGGAGAGTTAATTGAAGAAGGAAATACTGCTGGAAAAGTAGATATTACTACTTCTAAACCTAACACTTTTGGATGGGTGGTAAATACTAGTAATATAGTAGGAACTGCTGGTTCTCTATTGATGAAGATAAATACAACTGAAACAGCTTAAATTATGATAGGAAATAAAATTGGAATACCGTATAAAAACAAGTGATAATAATAATAACAATAACATAAATTTAATTAAATCAAGTAAAATGAATAAAATAAATAAAGAACACTTAACTAAAATTCAAGAGCAACAAAAAAAGCTAAATGAATTAATTCACAACATAGGAATATTAGAAAGCCAAAAACATGGGTTGTTACACGAGTTGGCTTCTGTAAATAAAGAAGTTGAGGAATTTAAAGTAGAACTAGAAGATACTTATGGTCAAATAAACATCAATGTTGAAGATGGAACTTTTAATGAATTAGACAAAATTGAAGAATTAGAAAATGTCTAATATCAGAAAAATAAGCATTGGCTCAGACTATAAGAATGATGCTATGCACTACGCCGTAGGTCAAGAAGTTTATGGTGGTCATACTATTTGTGATATATTAACTAATGATTCAAGCGGTGAATATTCTATCTATATTAAAAAAGGAGATGAAGTTTTACCTTGGAAAAGATTTAATAGTCAAATGGCCATAGCTGTAGAATATGACTTAAAGTATTGATGAAATCTTTATATGATTTTGTTGTTAAACCCTTAAACGAAAGGTATGACAACGTTAAAAAAGTAGATGATAAAAATCTTATCATAAACACTACTATTGAAAATCATCGATTTGTAAGTAAAAAAGCAGTTGTAGTTTCTACTCCAGCTGCTTATGATTCTAAAGTAAAAGTTGGAGATGTAGTTTACATACATCACAATGTATTTAGAAGATGGTACGATCAAAAAGGAAGAGAAAGAAATAGTAGTACATATTTTAAAGATGATTTATACTTCTGCACTCCTGAACAGATATACATGTACAATAATAATAGCCATCTAAACTATTGTTTTGTTAAACCAATTAAAGAAATAGAAGATCTATACAACAGAAAAGAGAAAGAGTACTTTGGTATATTAAAGTATTCTAATAAGTCCTTAGAACGCGTAGGATTGAAACCTGGAGATCTTGTTATATTTACTCCTGACTCAGAGTTTGAGTTTATTATAGAAGGCGAACGCCTTTATTGTATGAAATCTAATGATATAGCTATAACACATGAGCACGAAGGAAACGAGGAAGAATATAATCCAAGCTGGGCGTAAGGCCGTGGTAGAATTAATTAAAGTAGCAGAAGAAAAAATTATAACACATACTGAGGATGATGTTTCTGCAGATAGACTAAAAAATGCAGCTGCTACAAAGAAGTTATGTATAATGGATGCTTTTGAAATATTACAAAGAATAGAAGAAGAAGAAGCTACTCTTAAAAGCATGGGTAAAGAGCAAGATCTAAAACAGTTTAGAGGGTTTGCTGAAAAAAGAAGCAAATGAGTTATAATCAAACTCTTTGGAAAGAGGTAAAAGACATTGTAAATCCTAAAATATTATCTAAACAAAATAGATATAAAAAATGGGAGTATGGTTATAATGAGGATTATGACTTTGTAGTAATAAGTAAAACTGGACAAATTGGACAGATCATTGAAATTCAAAACCTCCGTATTGCTTTACCAAAAGCAGACGAACCGTTTAAACGAAGCGAAGATAAAAAGGAACAATACTGGGAAAAGCATGAATACCCAAAAGAATTAGATAAAATAAAAAGCAGATTTGACTGGGAAAGTTATTCTATAGCTTTTAAAGAAAAATGGTACGATTATATAGATGAAGAATTTAAACGTAGATCAGACGGTTACTGGTTTTTTAATAACGGTATGCCTACTTACATCACTGGCACTCATTACATGTATTTGCAGTGGTCAAAAATTGACATCGGAGCACCTGATTACAGAGAAGCAAACAGATTATTCTTCATCTTTTGGGAAGCATGTAAAGCCGATAGCAGATGTTATGGAATGTGTTACCTTAAAAACAGACGGTCTGGTTTCTCCTTTATGTCATCGGCAGAGCTTGTTAACCAGGCAACTATATCTTCAGATGCCAGATTCGGCATCCTTTCAAAATCTGGAGCAGACGCTAAAAAAATGTTCACAGATAAAGTTGTACCAATATCCGTTAACTATCCGTTTTTTTTCAAGCCGATCCAGGATGGTATGGATCGTCCTAAAACCGAACTGGCATATAGAGTCCCAGCTTCAAAACTTACTAGACGTAAATTAGATGACAATGTTAAGCTAGAAGAATTACAAGGTTTAGATACAACCATTGATTGGAAAAACACAGGTGATAACTCTTATGATGGTGAAAAGCTAAAGATATTAGCCCATGATGAAAGTGGTAAATGGGAAAGACCTGATAATATATTAAACAACTGGAGAGTTACAAAGACTACATTAAGACTAGGGCGAAGGATCGTAGGTAAATGTATGATGGGCTCAACTTCAAACGCATTAGATAAAGGTGGAGAAAACTTCAGAAAATTATACAACAATTCAAACGTTACAAAAAGAAATAGAAACGGACAAACATCTTCTGGCTTGTACTCTCTTTTCATCCCTATGGAATGGAACTACGAAGGATTCATGGATACTTTTGGATTACCTGTATTCACTGAACCACCAAGTTCAACGAAAGGAAGAGATGGTGTTAAGATTACAATCGGAGTAATAGAACATTGGGAAAACGAAGTAGAAGGATTAAAAGAAGATCAAGACAGTTTAAACGAATATTACAGGCAGTTTCCAAGAACAGAAGACCATGCTTTTAGAGATGAAACTAAAAATAGTTTATTTAACTTAACTAAAATTTACGAGCAGATAGATCACAATAACGACGTGGGTAACGATAAATCTTTGTCTCAAGGTAATTTTGTTTGGGCTCAAGGTATAAAGGATACGAGAATAATGTTTGTTCCAAGTAATAATGGAAGATTTAAAATATCTTGGATACCACCTAAAAATTTACAAAATAATGTAATATTAAAAAATGGACTTAAATATCCTGGAAACGAACATGTTGGAGCATTTGGTTGTGATTCTTATGACATTAGTGGCACTGTTGATGGTCGCGGTTCTAAAGGAGCACTTCATGGATTAACAAAGTTTTCTATGGAAGACGTTCCTCCAAACCACTTTTTTTTAGAGTACATATCAAGACCTGAAACTGCAGAGATATTTTTTGAAGATGTTTTAATGGCTTGTGTTTTTTATGGCATGCCTTTGCTTTGTGAAAACAATAAACCTAGGTTGTTATACTATTTTAAACGTAGAGGATATAGGGGTTTTTCAATTAATAGGCCAGACAAAACCTGGAACAAACTATCAACTACAGAAAAAGAAATAGGCGGAATACCTAACTCAAGTGAAGATGTTAAACAAGCTCATGCAGCTGCAATAGAAAGCTACATAGAAGAATTTGTTGGAGGATTAGAAGTAGGATATGGTGATATGTATTTTCAACAGACGCTTACAGATTGGAGTGGTTTTAATATAAATAATAGAACTAAGTATGACGCTACGATAAGTTCTGGACTAGCAATAATGGCTTGTAACAAAAACAAATACCGACCGGTTCCACACAGGTCTAAAGTTAAAGTTAACTTAGGTATAAAAAGATACAACAACAATGGAGAAATTTCTAAATTAATAAAATAGATAAATGATTTACACAACTAACAATAGTTCTTTTCCAGATCAGGTGGTACCAGATTCAGAGAAAGCTACCTTAGATTACGGTTTAGCAGTTGGCAGAGCTATAGAAGGCGAATGGTTTAGAAACTTCAGATATGGAACTAACGACCCTGGGTATGCTGTTAATTATAATCAATACCACACATTGAGATTATATGCTAGAGGAGAGCAACCCGTACAGAAATACAAAGATGAATTAGCTATAAATGGAGATTTAAGTTATTTAAATCTTGATTGGAAACCAGTTCCAGTTATTGCTAAGTTTGTTGATATTGTTGTGAATGGAATGTCTCAAAGAAACTACCAGGTAAAAGCATTAGCTATAGATCCTTTTTCAACTAATAAAAGAACTGAATACGCTAGAAACTTATTAAGAGACGTTCAGGAAAGAGAATTAGCTGAACAGATTAAAAATGTATTACAAATGGATCTTAGCTCCCCAGAGTTGAAAGAATTAGGTCTAGAAAGCGAAGATGAGGTAAAGTTACATTTACAACTGGATTACAAGCAATCTGTTGAAATAGCAGAAGAAGAGGTAATAAATGACGTATTAAACAAGAATAGATACGATTTAATTAAGAGAAGATTTTGTAAAGACTTAACTGTTTTAGGTATAGGAGCTGTAAAAACAAATTGGAACAAAGCTGAAGGCATCATGGTGGAATATGTAGATCCAGCTACTTTAGTTTATTCCTATACAGAAGACCCAAATTTTGAAGATATATATTACGTAGGCGAAGTCAAAGCTATAAGCTTAGCAGATTTAAAACTACAATTTCCTTATTTAACAGAGGAAGAAATGAAGACTATACAGAAATATCCTGGCAATGCAGAGTATTTAAGAGGTTTTAATGGTAGAAATGATAATTTAACAGTTCAGGTATTATACTTTGAGTATAAGTCTTACAGTGATCAGGTATTTAAAATAAAAGAAACTAACACAGGTCTAGAAAAAACAATACAAAAGCCTGATACTTTTAATCCACCCTCAAATGAAAACTTTGATCGAGTCTCAAGAACAATAGAAACACTTTACAGTGGAGCAAAAATATTAGGACATCCTATGATGTTAAAGTGGGAGTTGGCTAAAAACATAACAAGGCCATATGCTGATACTACTAGAGTTAAAATGAATTATAACATATGCGCTCCTAAAATGTATAAAGGTCGTATAGATTCACTTGTTAATAGAATAACAGGTTTTGCTGATATGATTCAGTTAACTCATTTAAAGATACAGCAAGTTTTATCTAGAACAATTCCTGATGGAGTATTTTTAGACATGGATGGCTTAGCAGAGGTTGATCTTGGCAATGGCACTAACTACAACCCGGCAGAAGCTTTGAATATGTATTTTCAAACAGGTTCTATTGTAGGTA
>Ga0181401_1000876_pt1 | contig 12209 bp, 6 predicted proteins | sample 24SPOviralmetaG_FD_130130 | JGI IMG/M metagenome (GOLD analysis project Ga0181401, IMG submission 130130) | Marine viral communities from the oligotrophic San Pedro Time Series (SPOT) site, San Pedro Channel, CA, USA - 24 SPOT_SRF_2011-07-20 | ecosystem: Environmental > Aquatic > Marine > Strait...
GTCAGCGTAACAGGGCTAGTGCCGTCTGATGCTACGATTGTATCTGCTTTTAATGTACTCATGCTATCACCAGATTACCGTTTACTGTCACGGTAACTCCTGTTGCTACTGTAAGCGGCCCTGCACATAGTGCGTTGGTGTTAGCTACTACAGTTACATCTGTGTTTAACTCAGCTTCATGCACCCGAAAGATGTCTGCCGTACCACCACCACTATCACCTAAAAAGCTACCACCACCCAAGACTAGATTAGGGTCAAGCTTTGCTGATGTAATAGAACCATCAGGCGGTACAGTTGTTTGCAGAGCTAGTGCGTTGTATACCACATAGATGTCATCAGTAGCTGACACAGTACCTGTAAGGGTTACTGTTGTACCTCCTACACTATAGGCAGTAGTAGGCTCTTGGCGAACATTGTTAATGAATAAGTCAATACTCTCTGCGCTTGATACAGGATGTGTAAGCGTTAGGCTTGTGCCTGTTGCACCAGTTAAGTCCTGTTTAGCAGGGATGCTACTGTACCCTTGTACAGCTTGATTACCTACATAACCCATCAGTTACTCCTATGTACTGATTGCGTCAACAGCCGATACCCATACATCAACAGATGATGCTGTATCTGACTGCACATAAAGCCTGTCACCTGATTGAACTACAATCTTTGCACCACCATCCATTATCTGCAAAGCACCGCCAGCCGCTATAGGCGCACCTTTGACAAGGTAAATATTGTTAGTGCCATCATTAATGTACACATCAACATTCACCGCATTAGTGGTAACGTTAGTGCAGTGAATACCAACCAACGTGTCAAAGCTGTCAAAGTTTGCACCGTCTGGTATATCTGCCGCCGCAGTACCTACTGCGTTTAATGTGTAACGTCTAAAGTTCTGTGCCATTGTTTATCTCCAAACTATAGGGCAATACTCATTGCGATCGAAAAGCCAGCCGTGGCAAAGCCAGTTGTGCTTGTAACAACATCATCCCATGACGCACCGTCATAAACCCTCATTACGTTTGATGTTGTGTTAAAATAAAGATCGCCAGCTTCTAATGCTGAACCATCTGGGTCTGTCGTAGGGTCTGATGATTGTGGGCCATGATATTTATTATCAAAGTCAGAAGCACTTGCGGCGGCTTGCTCTGCCCAATACTTTGCAGAATAAAGACTACCTGATACTGCTGTATTAGATGAGTATGAGCCACCACCACCTAACGCCCACTGCTTTGCAGAACCGTTAGTGTTACCAGCTTGTGAGCCAATAGCGTATTCTTTTGCTGAGAACTCTGTGCCATCACAAGTGTTAGTGGTATCTGTTGCCCATTCTTTTGCAGAGCCAGAACCAGATGAATCTGTTACACCAGTGCCACCTGTTGCCCATGCTTTAGATGAGTAGCCAGTGCCTGCTACAATACCATTGGTTTTAGTAGCCCACTCTTCAGCTTCATCCTCGCTTCCCTGAGCATCTGTAGCACTAGAGGCCGATGCAGTGGCACTTGCCGCACTAGCAGTTGCACTTGTTGCACTTGCTGTAGCACTTGTTGCGGCATTAGTGGCTGATGTTGCCGCAGATACGGCATCTACAACCAATGTAAAATGAGCTGTATCTGTAAGCAAATCGCCTATAGCAGAGTCGGCAATACAAATATACACATTGTTTAACTGTGCAGTAGTGCTGGACTTAACCAAGTCATGTTTAACGTATGCGGCTGTAGTTGATGTTGTGTCTGTTCCTTGGAATGTACCAATAGTAGTAGTAACCGTAACAGCACCGTTAGCATCAAACGATAGAAACTTGTTCGCTCTGCTTGCTGATGAAGGTAAGGTAATTGAGGAAGCGGTATCAGAATCTGACAGCTTCATTGTACGGCTAATCTTAGTTTCCAACTCTTGCTCAATAGCAATAATTTTATCTAAGTCAGTGTTTAATGCTGAGATATTAAAAGGGCCTGACGTTGGAAAGTCAGTAGTTCTAGCTACAGGAATATCTCTAAATACAGTAAAAGTATCAGTTCCCGAGCCATAAGTATCACCAAGAGTGATATATCCACCAGAAAATCCATCATCTACAGCAGTTCCTACAACAGCAAAAGTTCCAGTGCCTGTACCTCTAGACAGTGAGGTATCTACACCAGCCGCAGTTGTAAAAATAACATTAATGTCATCTAAATCAAAGAATGGAAAATCAATCGTTAACTGCGTTGTGTTGGCAGTTACCGCTTGGGTATATTGAACTCTAGCGTCATTGTCTGCAATTTGTATAGTAGCCATACTCTATCTATTCCTTATTCATGTTTTCCTGTCTATTCACATTACCTTCCCCAAAAACTCCATCATATATTGGGTCTAAGTAAAATAAATTGCCTGTTGGAAAGAAAAACCTAGAGTTTCTTAGGGTTTTTTCATCTGCATTAAATGTAATAACATCAGATGCAACATCTGCCATGTTAATTAAATTACTTGCTGTAGGCCCTGCAACTGCACCAGCCTTCGCACCAAAAGGCATTTGGTACTGCGGTTGATTAGTAAAGAAAGGACGCATACCTAATTTATGGTCGCTAATTTTTTCTATAGCATTATTAACATCTGTAAACCATCCACCTATGCCAGACCTGTCAATTGCATTTATTAGCTTTGTTCCAACATCTTCATCAGAATTTATACCATACTGTAATCTTTTGACTTCATTTATAATCCCAGCTAAACCTACAATTAAAAATGCACCCTGCCAAAAAGCACCATCTTTCTCTTGCAAGCCAGCAGTAAGCATTCTTACCATAGCCCCCTGACCATAAGATTTAAACTGAGTAAGCATTGAGCCAAACTCAGTAGATGTCCACAAAGCTCTGTCACCAGCCCCAGGTGTTATGATTATACGCTCTACGTTTTGATTTAAAGCGTTTCTAAACTTCAATCTCATTGTGGCATCAGTCCATGCTTCTGACTCAGGCAACCATTCTTTGCCTTCTTGTTTACCAAACTGACGTATTTGCTGTTGCATACGCATGTGGTCTTGCTGGCCAATGCCATTCTTTAAAAACTTTTCTTGGTCTGCTTTTGTTAATTTTGACCAAGGTTTCATTAAACCTTCAGTCATTCTTAACATTGTCATGTTACCAGCCATTTCTTTAAGTGCCTGATTCCATATATTCAAACCATTAAACAAAAAGAACATGCCAGTTGCTTGATTTAGTTTTCTCTCAATAGTGTATCTTGAGCCAAACAAATCACCCAAATCAGACATGGCGTGGCTTCTTAAGCCAAGAGTTGCATCTACAGCAATAGCCGCTTGGTCTAATTCTTTTTTACCTAATTGACGAATTAGCTTTGATTGTCTGTTAAATAATGTAGAAAAACCTTTTGAATAAGCATTCTCAAAACCTTCAACCATAACAAGTCTAGCAACATCAGGAACAGAGGACACAACAGCACTACCCATTCCAGCAAGTGTATTGATAGATTTCATGTTTCTAACAAATCTGCTAGACAAAGCATGAGGGTCTTTAGATGCACCGTATGTGCCTCGCAATCTGTCACGCAAACCACGAACATCACGAAGGTCTGCTTCCATTGCCTTTTCTAATTTAACAATGTCAGCTTGGTTTCTTGTTGCTCCCACAGAACCATAATCATCAAACTTTTTATTAAAAACAACAATTTGGTCATGTGAAAAGGTTTCTTCTAGTATTTGATGACGACCACCTTTTCCTGCAATATTTGAATATTCATCCATTATCTTTAATGGGCTAAGTTTGCCTTTGGTTACTTGGTCAAAATCATCTAAGCCAAAATTTATTGAAATAGAATCGTGACCATTAGATTCTGCCCACTGACGCAATTGCTTCATATACGATTGTCTTAAAGAAGAATAATTTCCAGCAACTTTATTGTAACCAGAATCAAACTCTGCAAACCATTCATCAGTAAGTTTTTTGTTTTCAGCTAAACTTTTTTCTGTACCAAGATTTTTTCTTTTTTCTGCCATAGCAGACATAAAATCATCATAGGCTTTTTTAACGGCTTGGAGTTCGTCTGCGTTTAAACCAGCCTGTCTAAACAAAGCCATAAGTTCATCATCTGATGTAATTTTTAATGGATTTTTTAGAGTAATATCTACTTCATCTACTTGTTTACCAAACCTAGATGCTGTTTTTGCATTTGTTGCAAAATAAAAACCGTCTCCTAAAGCAGACTCTTCAAAACTAACCTTACCCTTACCACCACTTCCTCTGTGAACTTTTACAGAGATACTTTGACCAGTAACCATGTTGTCAATTTTTTCAGACACTTTACCCATGAGTCTATTATATTCTTGAGTAATGTCATCTAAAACGCCTGACATACTAACATCGCCATATTTGCGAGTCAGTTCGATATCCATACCCATAGTCTTTACATGATGACGCAGAAGTGTTTCTACATCATTCTCTAGAAACTCTTCTAACAAATCATCAGGAATGTCTAATGTTCTAGCTTGTGCGCCAGATGGCGTTTTAATCCAATCAAGATTATCGCTAACACCCTCTAAATCTACATAAGGCCTTCTGTGCGTAACAGTATCTAATACATCATTGGCATAAGATTTAGCCGCTTGTGCATCTAATCGTAAGCTTCTTCTAGCATAGCTTTCGACAATAGATAAAAAGCCTTGTTGATTATCCATAATTTTATCGACACGATATATCCTTGGAAGATAGCTTACAGAATTGTTGGCAGTAACGCCTTGCTCTCTAAGCTTCTTTAACTTTTCAGTTAGTTCGGCTTTGAGACTTGGTTCTACAGCTTCATCTATTTGTTTTTGCAACTCACGCTCAAACAACCTTACAGATTCAGCTTCTTTTTTTATAAAGTTAAAAGTCTTTCTGTATTCTTTTGCGGCTTTTGTTACAAAAGGTGATGCCGCATCATTCATTTCGTCTACATCACCTCTACGCATAGCCATGCTAACACGATGCCTAAACTGAACCTCACCTAATGAATCTCCACCTTTTACTGTATCTGTAACTTTTGTTTTCATCATAGTTATAGCACGACCAGCATCCGTTTTTGGTACAGAAATATTTCTATAGGCAAGATAAGCTTCATCAGAAGCCCTGACGCTATCTAATAGCTTTGACAAATATGTGGTTCTAAAGGTTGTTTCTACAGACTGATCCATTTCTAGCCCAAGGTCTGTAACCTTTTTTTGCATCATTCCACCAACATCAACCATGCCGACAGCAAGGTTTCTTACAAATGGATTTTCGCTTTTTAACATTCTGGTAACAGGATTCCATCCTACTTTTTCAATGCCAATACCAGTTTCTACTAAAGCTTCTTGCTCCATTTGAGCATAAGCGGCTTGTCTTGACTTTTCAGGACTTACACCAGCACCAGCGGGTCTGTATAATGCTTCACCCCCATCAGGAAATCCGCTTCCGTCAACAGTAACTTTGTCTGTTAATAGCTTTTGCTCTTGAGGAATAATCTTTGGTGATTTACCAAAAGCAACTGATAAACCACCACCTAACAAACTAGCACCTGTTAATATTATAGCAGTGTGACTAGTGTCTCTTTGTGTGTTTTGACTATCAATAAGTAATTGTTCTGGTGCAGTTAAAGCCGCTGTAAATGCAGAACCACCAACAAAACGTCTAGTTCTATTTGCAGATTGCAATACCTTTAAAGGTGCAATTGGAGCAAATGTCGTTGGCGTTGCCAACCCAGCAACCAATTGCTTGCTAACAGAGGGCGTAGAGTTCAAAAGCATCATATCTTCTGAATCTTGTTTCATTCTCTGATACAACAACATTGACTCTGCTGGTGACTTAGAATTTCTAAATCTCCAAGTGCCATCGCCACCTACTTTGCTAATTAACTCTTTATCTTGAAAAGGGTCGTAATCTGCTACAGGTTGATACTTTGAGTCAGTAGCACTAATCATTCTTACAAGAGAGGGAATAAAGTTATGCTGTCTAAAAGCAGCACCCCATATATCCCAGCCATCTTCATCAAAAACACGATAATCATATTCATCAGCTTCATTTAGCTTTGATGGTATTCTTTGACCATACTGTTCGCCATTACCGTAAAGCTGTGTGTATCCACCGTAAATATCACCGGAAGTAGGCAGTGTTTCAGATAAACCACTGTCTTGAGGTACTTCTGGAATATTAGGCTCTTCCATAACTTCTTCAGTTATAGGAAGCGTTTCTATTGTTTCAGCAGGAATATCTAAATCTTTAATAACTTCTTGTGGAGGCTGGGCTGTATCAGAAGTTGGGGCAGAACCTAAACCACCCTCTTCACCAGATATCATGGCTTGTTGTATGCCGTATTGCTTGTCTCTGGCTAACTCTCTTTCAAATTTTTTTTTTGATTCCACCTCTTCGGTAGTCATCCCAGCAACTAAATAATCAGCTTCGAGGTTTCTCCTCGTTCCATAATCATCTTGAAAGTCTCTGAGATTTTTTTCTGCGGCGTTCCAATCACCAGATGTAACTTGTCTCCAATAATTGGGAGTTTCAGTTTCCAGATTACCATACTGGAAAGCAACAGATGCAACTGCCGTAGCTTTATTCATTGGCAGCTTAGAAAAGTCCTCACCAGTAGTTTCTTTCCATCTTCTTGATAAAGTTTCTGTAGCTTCTTTTTTAGCAAAATCGTTTATTATATTAGACTGAGTATTACTGACTTTAAGATTAGATGCGACTTCTGATGCTTCTGCACCTTTTAAGCCAAGAAAAGGCTGAAGAAGGTCTATGATATCTTGCGGCAAACCTTTTAAATCTTCTAAAGACCTTGCACCTAAATCAAATCCGCTTGCAATCGTAACGCCTGATTTACTTTTATCAGCATTAGGTACATAGCCCTTTAGTTTGTTGCCTTCACGTTCAGCAATAAATTTCCAGTCAATGTTGCTCATTTTACCAGCCTAACTGACGCCATAGGTCAATCATGTCCATAAACTCATTTACCTCAGTCTCTGTAAGAGACGCTTCATCTAAATAGTTCATTTTATATCCCCCAAATGTTTGGTTATATATTCCAATCAAACCATTTAAACTTCTGTCGTTTCTTCTTCTTTCAACTTGACGAAACACAGAGTTAATCATTGTTTGATCCATGACGCCAATAGCAGACCAAACACGTTTTGAACGCTCAGATGTTAATGAAGAAAGAGCCTTGCTGTAAGCAGACTGACTTAAATCATCCCCAAAAGCTTTTGTGTTCTTAAAATTAAAGCTATATGCTGGGAAAAGTTCACGAACCTTTCCATAGCTATCTTTCAAAACTACTGCATAGGTAGGTTCGCCACCGTATGTTTCGTTTGCTATATAGTGAAGAGTAGGCCCTGATCTACCGCCAGCAACCATGTCTTGACCAACATTAGCAAGCTCTTCTCTCAGTCTTGGTATTTCTTTAAACAACTCAGGATTAGCAAAAATCTTATCTTTGATATCATTGTCAATATCTTCAGGCTTTAGATTAATTCCTGTATTGCCAGTTGTTGCTTGTGCAACACGCAATATAGGGTCTTTTCTTAACTCTATTTCACCTGTATCTGGATTTTTCTGAAAGCCAACTCTTTTACCAACTTGACCTAAAACATCCCTTATAACTTCTGTTGGCACAGACATTGGATGTTTCATCATCGTGTTATTAAACATTTCTTTTATAGTACGTTCAATAACAGGGTCTGCAATAATAGCATCTTCAATGTTTATTGCGCCAGCTTCACCTGCCATTTGATAAAGCATTTGATTATCTTCTTTTGTAATACTCGGCTGAAAAAATTTAAGAAAACCTTTTGCTTGAACAGCTTCAGTAAACGCATCTTCAAATATGGTATCAAAATCTTGCCCACCATATTTCTCATTGGCTACGATACCACTTGCATTTCTGTTCATGTTTGGTGCAACAGAATATGCTTTCATAGAATTTTCAATGCCTACACGATCAACCGCCCTTAAAAACTGAACAGTATCCATGTCTAAGTTTCTGTAAAACCTAGCTTCTACAAACTCTTCACGCTCATCTTCATGCTTTGCACGAATAGCTGACATGGTTTGACCCATTATTTGCAAAGCCCTATTTGCGTTCTCAGGGGTATTCTTAGCGTTCTTTAATATAACCTCTGCGTCTGGATGCAAAAGGCCGTCTGTCTCAACTGCAAATGCGGCTACAGCATCAACACTAGCTGTATAAACAGCTTCGTCATCTGATAACAAATTAAAGTCAACTAGTGAGCCATTAACAATTACTTTATCAAAGCCGTTAGCTTCTACCATTGCAGCCATTTCTGATGAATTTGGCATAATATTATTAAGGGCTTTATCTGTTCCTAATTTAGCAAGCTTTAAATTATCAAAACGTGTTTCATATAATTTGTCATAAGCTTCTACTAAGTTTATGTACTCTTTTCTAGTTGAGAAGTAAGCACCTTCCCCAATAACGCCTTTTGCTTCTAAACCAGCAATGTATGTTTCGTTAGCGTAGTAACGTGGAGGGTGTGTAAAGCTAGACATTGGGCCTAACTCACTTTGAATAAAGGAACCCCGTTTCATTCCTCCTTGCGTTAAAAAATATTGTTCTGTTTTTGCAAACTCAGCCCTAGCTTCAACGCCAAGCTTATAACTGTCAGAACCTAATGCATTTTCATCTACAAGACTATTAATCAATCTCATAGACTTTTGAATACTATCAAAGCCAATTACTTCAGGATTTTGAAGGTCTGCTAAAGCGTTGTTGTACACAGCAGTATTGGCTGTCTCTAACTCAGAACTAATTTGTTTTGCGTTAGAAACTCCTAATGTAAATAAAGTTCCTTGTCTTGTTCCATCTAATTCATGGAAAGAATGCTCAGGATTATTTACAGCATCTCTAATATTAAACTTATTTAATATAATATCTCTGTAAAGACCGTGATAAATATTAGTAAGAAAATCTTTTTGCTCTTTTTGCTCTGCGGCAGATATTGCTACAAGCCCACTCATTGTAGTGTTTAACAAACTATTTACTGCCGAGTCATCAATGCCCTCTGATTGTGCCGCTTTCATCTTTAGGTCTGCAATTAACTCATAAGTAGCAGAAGTGCCATTAATTTCGAAAGAACGCTCTACAGCCGCTTGAAATGTTCTAGACATAACAACTGTGTTTTGTGTGTTTTCTAACTGTAGAATTTGCTTTTTAGATACACCATCAGCTTCAAGAGACTGTTTAATTTGGTCTTGTTCTTCAAGTATTTCTTGAATTAAAAGTTCTTGACCTTCTGCTGGCAAGTAATTTTCATCAACAGGACCTTTTGCAGTGTGTACACCCAGCTTTACTGCGTTAGCTTTAAATGCGCTAACATTCTGAGATACATTATATTCTTTAGCTTCTTTTTGTTGCTGGGCTAACGCTTTATTTTCCGCAATTGTGTATTCAGCTACAGCTTTGGGGGCTAAAGAAGAATAAATTTCCGGCTCAAGATTTTTTAGCTCTTGAAGATGTCCGTCTAAATTAGCTCTAATTTTATCTGGGTCATTAGGATTAGAATTAAATGATTGTTCAGCAGAAATTCTAATGTCATTAGATGCGGCAGAAACATAGCTAGTTATAGCAGATTGTTTGTATCTAGTAGCGACAGCTTCTTGGTCTTTTTTAGAAAACAAAGATATTTCTTTTCCATAATTCAAATTTGTCAAAGGAACAAGATTGTTATCTTTGTCGTATGTTACGCCAGCAGTTTTACCATCAATCTCAGCTTGACGAATGGCATCATTGTACTCTGATGTTCTAATGTCAGTACCAATATTAAATGCCATTTGACCAAGTTGTGTGTAAGCTTTTGCCGCTTCTTTAAAGCCAGACAAATTAGGCATACCAGTTGGTTGCGTAAATACTTTTCTTCCTGACGTTGGTTTAAATGCCATTATGTTTGTCCTACGCCCTTATTAATACTATAAGCTTGCCCAGCGGCCTTACCTAAAGCGGCTGTCATTGTAGCCTTGCCAGAAGCTCTAGAACCAGCCGCACTAATGTCGTATTTTCTACGGTTAGACATTCCCATTAACTTAATAGACGAAATGTCTTTTTTCGCTATATCAATCTCAGATTTTTTGATTGCACCAACAGATGCTGAGGTTCCTAAAGCAACTCCTTGTGCAGACATAGACGTACCTAAAGAAGCTAGTTGCTTTCTAAGTTGAGTACGTCTTTCTTCTTCTTGTTGACGAGCTTGAATAGAAGCCATTTTAGCCTGTTCTTCATAAGCTTTTGCTTCCATTTCACTAGCGGCTTTAGCTTGACTAGCACCAGCTAGTCCAACTATGGCACCAATGATTTGCATTTCTACGCCCATTATACTTCTACCTCTAACAGAATGCCATTTAACGTTATGGGCAATGGCTCATCTTGGGTTAAGGTCACTGTACCCTCATTGCCCCATCCAAGCAAATACACTTCCTTTCGACCTGTTATTGAATCTGGTTGATTAGCAAAGTTATTTGTAACTCTTCTAATCAAAAGTGTAGTACCTTTTGTTTTTACATTAAGGGTTTCGTTTAAATCCATAACGGCACGAACAACTCTTCTTTTTTGTCCAAAAGATATACCATCAGGAAGCTGAAACTCAGCAGGCAATGTTACTAGCTCTGGAGTATAGTTTAAGCCAACTTCAATATTATCAACAGCAGATGTAAGCGTAAAATTACCGCTACCATCTGTAGTGTATGTTCCCATTGAGTAGTTATCTGACTTCACAACAATTTGTGTATTTGGCAAATGAGCTACTGTCCAGTTTGTTTTAGCTGTACCATTTGTATCTTTAATACCGCTATCTGTATGATAGTCGTTATCTAATAACTCTAAAGATGTAAAAGTAGCACTATTAATAGTTCTTTCGCATACGCAATAAACTCTTCTGTTAACAACTACAGCATTTTTAAAGCTACCCTGTGTTGACCATTCAGCCCATCCCTGTAACTGCTCTTTACGAATAGACATAAATACAGGCATTTTACCAGCAGAGTTAACCAGATACATATATGCTTCCATTTGGTCTTCAGCTTCACGCTGAGATGCCATCTGGGTAGGTGTGCCAATAATATGTGGGGAGAGCAAAGTAAGAGCATCAGCATTGTATGCTTGGCTTACATCTGAATAGACAAACTCTCTAATAGCTCCTTTAGATTTGGTCAAAAACACCATAGCACCGTCAAACTCTACTGGTACTACATCACCGCTACCGTAAGATGTCTGTTTTTTTACTGATATAGTTGTTGGCGTTAATGGCTTATTTTCACTTGTAGGAACGTAAAGCTCTTGCTCAGAAGTAAATATACTTAAGTGTCTAAAAGAGCCAAGAGCCTTTATTTCTGATATTTGATTCTCAGCAATTTGTATTTGTATAGATTCATTATCCAAGCCTGTACCAACATCAAAGTTAAAAAACTCACCTGTTGTAGACATAAACAAATGGTTAGGTAAATCTCTAGACCCACCAAATATTAATCGCTGGTCATGGAAAGTAACGGAACGAGCGTAACCTCTTCTACTGTTAAAAACCTGTTCTTTCCAAGTGGTAACAGCACTAGAATTATGAGGAGCAGTATCAAACTTACCTGTAATAGTTGTTGAGCTTAAGTAAGCAATAACTTCTATATGATGAATTACATTATTTGAATCAGTAAATTCTATCTCTTCTCCTACCCAAGCAGAAGAAAAAATAGCTGTGCTAGCTGTTATAGTTTGATTATTAGTTGATGTGTTTGTTGGTGTAAGAGTTACAGCAGGGTCTGCAAATTTATAGTAAGGCTGATGAATAAATCCGTTTGATGTATCAAAAGCATAAGTTGCCAAACTAAAAGTAGACGCTGATGTTCTGGTCAGTTTCTGCATAGCTATATCTGGATGCACAATAACCATTGTATCACCAGACTGAGAGACTCTTAGCTCACCAATTTGAGATGTTGTCCAAGGACATGATGTAATTGTGTCGGCAATATTTGTAGGGTCAGAAACGTCTACTACATCTAAACGTGCATTAGAAAACAAAAGCACATAAGCTTCATCTTCATCAAAGATGTAAGTTTCTGTTTGGTATGGTATGTCAGATAATTCTTGCAGATACCGTAATCCACCTCTACGTCTAATACCGCCTTGAGATAAAATACGAAAGTTCTTTAGGCTTTTTACGCCATTCTTATATGCGGCTGAATCAACCCTAGAGGACAGTAAGGGTGTAA
>Ga0181401_1000879_pt1 | contig 12195 bp, 13 predicted proteins | sample 24SPOviralmetaG_FD_130130 | JGI IMG/M metagenome (GOLD analysis project Ga0181401, IMG submission 130130) | Marine viral communities from the oligotrophic San Pedro Time Series (SPOT) site, San Pedro Channel, CA, USA - 24 SPOT_SRF_2011-07-20 | ecosystem: Environmental > Aquatic > Marine > Strait...
AGAAATTACCCTATGGGAATACTTCATAAGATTTGTAAAACTCTCAAACCGAATGAATGGAAAATGTGGAAATCCAAATATTTAACATCTATGGATACTATTCCAATTGAAGAATTAAAAAAAGGTGAGAATGGAGTTATGAAAAATATTCTTCCAATATTGCGTCCAAAAATCAAATATTCACAAAAACGTTTTTATATATGTAATGATCAAAATATATGGGTTAGAAGTGATAATTGCTTTCATATCATAGTGAATACAATTCATACGTGTATTGATAATTCCATTTTGAAAATTGCGAATAAATTAGATACAGATGATTTATCAAAAGACGAAAAAGAAACATTACGAAAGGAACGAGATGCTTATCATCAGTATTATAATACAACTGGTAAATCTTCATTTCTATCCAATATTCAAACACAATTCAAAAGTGTTCTATATGATCATACCTTCTTTGATAAAATAGATGCTTCTCCACATATCATAGCATTCAAAAATGGTATATGGGATTTAGAATTAGGCTATATGCGAGATATATACATCACAGACTATATTTCACAAACATTAGATTTCAACTACGTTCCATCACATCAACAACTCCAAGATGAAGTCATTGAAGCACTCAAAAAAATATGTAATAACAAACAAGAAAACTTGGATTATTATTTGTCTATTATTGCTCAATCCTTTACTGGATTAGCACAAAAAGAGAAATCATTATATTTTATGATTGGTGAAGGTGGTAATAATGGTAAAACAACTTTCTTTGAAGCATTAACCGATATTATGCCTATTTATGCTTACAAAACCGATAGTGAATTAATTGAAAGACACGGAAGAGATAAACATAAATATCTTGCTGGTTTGAAAGGGAAACGATTTGTTTGGTTAGATGAAATGGTTAAAGAAAAGAAATTAGATGAGAAAATGTTGAAATTATTAGGTGAAGGAACGAGTATTGATTATAAGGTAATGTATGGAGAAACCGCATCACTCAAAAATAGGTTCAAATTATTTATGATTACAAACCACGAACCGATTTTTCACACAGACGGAGGTTTAAACAACAGAACAAAAGTTTTGAAATTTGACAGCACATTTAGTAAAGATTTTGAAGAAGATAATTATGGTGAATTAGAGTTTATGGTTGATAATGATATTGCGGATAAATGGAGATCTACACATAAATTAGCGATTATTGATATTATCTTCAAATACGCAAAAGATTATTATGCTGATGGTTTGAAACTGAAACCATATCCAAGTGAATTCCAAAAGGAAACGAATGAACTATTAGAAAGCAATGATACTTTCCGTGTCTGGTTTGACGAGAATTTTGATATTGACCCAAATAGTAAATGTTCCAAAGCGGAAGTTGAAGATAGACTTGAAACGGATAAAGATGGTAAGAAAGGTAAAAATCCAAGAAGCGATATGAAACGATTAGGTTTTAAATATGAAAGCAGTTTGTATTGTGGATTAAGTCAAACCGGTAAGAAAAATATAGGAGGTTATAGAGGTTTTTGTGTGAAGATGGGAAACAACACACAGAACTACTACCACGAAGATGAAAAGAAAGAAGAGGAAAAAGAAGACTATGATGATACACCTTCACTTACTCGTGTTGTATTCTATCAAGGAGAAACAAGAGAATTTAATCTCGTAGAAAATGATAAATATTTCTGCCGAGAACTCAATCAGTTCTTCCGTTTTGTAGAACCTAACAAATTTGTCTGTTATTAATAAAGAATATTTGACTATGATGTTTTTCCAAGTTTTCCAAGTTTTCCAAGTTTTTCCAAGGAAAACCCAAAACTATTTCTATAATCAATGAAACTCTATATATTTTATACAAAATGCTTGGAAAAACTTGGAAACTTGGAAAAACTTGGAAACGTAATTATAATACTTTGAGATAATATATGATTGTAAAAACAATATAAACATAACATAATATACTATAATAATATAAGATGACAATCTCATCAGCAGAAAGCAATAGACGATACAGAGAAAACAATCCAGAGAGATGGCTGGCGAGTTTAACTAAATATCAAAAAGCGAAATGGGAATGTGAATGCGGAGCGATTGTATGTAATCAAGTAAGACCACGCCATCGTAAATCAAAAAAACATTTGGAACGAATGGAACTAATTAATTCTATCAAGGCACAATACGAAACAACCGAGAGTGAGAGTAGCGATTAATATGAAAAGATATTATAATATAATTTATTAAAATATTTTATAATCTCTATAACTTTTATAAAAGTATGGAACATTTACCGAATAAATCAAGGGATTTACTTTTAGAGATTAATCCTAATATTGATGAACTTGCGAAAGAGGCAGAAGAGTTGAATGAAGAGGCAGATATGGAGGAGAGGAAATCAGTAGTGAAAGAAGTAAAATTCGCTGACGAAGATGTATTTGAAGCACCCAAGAAACCAAAGGGAAAACCTAAACCTAAACCTAAACCTAAACCTAAACCAAAACCATCTAAACCAAAACCATCAGTATATATGGAGGTGGAAGAAGAACCCCCATCTCCACCATCTCCTCGTCCTCCACTTGTAAATGCGAGTGATGAAGAAGAAACTCCTACATTACCACCTACTTACTCACAACGTAAAAAAGCAGAGAAAGAAGCAAAGAAGGAAGCAGAACGAAAAGCCAAACAAGAAGAACGTGAAAGACGTAAATTTGAAACGGCAGAGCGTAATCGTGAGAAGGCAAGGCAACGCTATTGGAAAGAGAAAGAAAAGAAAGAGGCATTAAAGGCTGAAAATAAAAAAGAAGTTCCAAAAGCGATTATTGAAAAAACAACGAGTAAATTAAATAACTTTCAAAAACAAGACCTTACGAAGAAGGTAAATAATGATATGGATTTTGCTACATTCTCGTCATATATGATGAAGTATGAGGAGATGAAATCACACATCACAAAACAAAAAGAAGAAGAGATGAAGCGAGAGAAACAACAACAACAACAACAACAACCTCGTCAATCTCCGTTCCCAGATAATTATCCAACACACTTATTATATGGGAATAGAAGAAGAAATAAAAATAATTTATTTTATTAATATATATAATGAGTGAATTAGAAATCAAACCAATAAAGAGATTGGAGATAAAAGATGATATTGCCGATCTACACCCTAACCTACCTTGTATTCAACGCAATAATGGCAGTCTTATAATCATTGTCGCTCCAACTGGCACTGGAAAAAGCACACTTATAAATAATTTAGTTTATAATAAATCTATGTGGGGTAGGACACAGAAACACCCAAACGGACGATTTGATGAGGTCTATGTATGGTCGCCTTCTATATATTTAGATGATACATCACGTTTTATGTTGGAGGATTTTGTATGCCGAGATACGTTTAAAGATGAAGATTTGGAAACAATAAAAGAAAATCAATTACTTTTGAAGAAGGAAGAACGAGGTAAGTTGTTGTTGATTATAGATGATAGTGTGGGATTGGACGTTTTGAAAACGAAGTCTGCTCTTACTTATTGGGCGACGAGAAACAGACATATGAACGCAAATATTATCGTTTCGGTTCAAAATTATCGTGCTTGTAATAGTATAGTAAGAAACAACGCAAAATGTATAATCATAATGAATGGTGTATATAATATGCGTGAGTTAGAGAAACTGAACGATGAGGTAGGAGATATTTACCGAGGAACTCTGCTGTATTGCTATAAGAAATATATAAATAAAAAATTTATGTTTATGACCTTATATCCAAGAGAATTACCAGTCCGTATGTTAATTAATTTTACGACAGAGATTAACTGGAAACAACACGTCAAAGATGCGAAGAACTTTAAATTAGATGAGTATGAGAGTGATGAAGAAGGGGATACTCCCCTTTAAAACCCCTTTTGGTTATACCTTTTTCTAAAAGGTAGGCGGTATAATGATAAATAAAAAAATATATTATATATATAAATGCTGAATACATCACTTATATATACAAACAAGGGCAAAGCAGTTGTAAAAAATGATACTGATGGAAGTTGGTTATGTGAAACTCCTTCTGTTATAGTAAATGCTGGGGATTTAGTTTCTGTTGAAAGTATTGCCGTATCAACAGACGGAACTGGGGCAGATGTTATTGAAATCCCAAGACAACAAGCGGACTATGAATATTCAACTACAAAAATGAAAATAGAATTTATGTTTTATATTCACGCAAATTTTAGATATTGTTGTGTATTACCAGTTGCCGGTCAAGATATATATGAAACAGATCAAACACTACTTAATTATGGTTGTGTTAAACCAAATGTATTTGTTAGAACAAGTAATACGGATTATGTCCCTAAAAATGCTTTTCCAACACAACGATACGCTGGGACAAGATTGTATATTGGAACATTTGGAATTGATGGAGGTAATCCTATAACGCCTTCTAAATCTACAACAATAGACGATGAAAACTTATCAACTGGAAAAGAAGTATTTAATTTTCTAACAACCACAATTGGAGTTGATGCTGATAGTGGATATAACACACCTCAAAATATCGCATCAAAAATAACGGAACAATTACATAGTGCTATGATCACTCCCAATAATGCGAATGTCTTTGAAAACCCAAAAGCCTTTTATCAAGAAAACCTTTCTTATAGCAATACTAATAGAGCAACACAACAAGCAACCGCCACGAGTGCTGGTTCATCTGTAATGACGATATTTGGATTACCTAATCAATATTTCGGTAAAACGGCAAGTTCATCAAATCCATATTGGTATTCAACATATAGTAATTTTCTCGCAGTAAAAAATCCTTACTATTGGTATTGGGGTTCAAGATTACACGCATCAGCACCGCAAGGTTCAGCCAAAGAAAATACTTGGGCAAATGCTAATCTCGCAGTTCAAAATCCAACTACATTGACACAAGCAGATATAATAAATTTGAACGATTTGGCTTGGGACGGATTGAATGTAGTCGTAGAAGAAGGCGATGTAATGATATTGAATTTACCCTATAATGAGGAAACAATACTGAAAGTATCAAAATTGATCCACACAATCAAGTATTATCAATCTGTAAATAAAACACAAGAGGAAATGATAGAAGATAAAGATAGTTTTAGTAGTCCATTTCCAATCGGTAAATACGATGATGGACAAAATACACCTTACGATAGTAATTCATCACTTCCAGCCAAAGTTCTTATTCCAAATACAAGACACCCCAGCAGAGTAAGAATTAAAACATTTTATAATGAAACCTATTGGGGTTCGGCAAAGATAAGCACAACTGGAACAATCACAACACAAGTCGGTTTATCTATTGATAATGATACAACATTAGGAGGATTAAGTCCAAGAGATATATCAAAAAAATACGATGTAAATATAGTTAGAGTGAATACGGAAGTAGGTGGTTCTATATATCCAGTAATCGGTTTAGTATTAGAATCACAATTCTTAGGTAATACATATTATTTCGCTGGAAACTATGCTTTGGTTGATTTAGCATTTAGTAGAGATGTGGCTCACGCTTGTATGATAATGTCGCCAGATTTAAGACAAAGTGGAAACAAACATACAATAGACGATATGGTAAAAGGTTTCAATATTGGAAGTCCAAATATAGAATTAGCGTTTAATGCTGATAGAAGCAGATTTGCTTGGAAGCAGATGTATTGGAGTAATTATATTGGGAATGATAGTAATGACGGAACAGAGGCAAATCCATCGGCAGACCAAGAAGTATTTACTTGTAATAAAATCAAGACAAGCCCCCCAGATTACTATAAACCTCCGGTATTTGGAAATCCCTCACAATTAATATATGACCAATATGCCCAGAGCGGTTTAGGGTTTTATAGATTATATGTTCAAAATTTCACTGGTGGATATGATTTGATTGATGGGGACGACGATGAAGATATAAAAAGAAAATATGATGGTTCATTTCTAAAACGAATAGGATTTGAATATTTTGATTTATTTGGAAATGATTTTGGATTGCCTAATGTGATATATCAAGAACGTCAAATGTTCGGTAATGCCCAAGTAGAATATCCTCAATATTTTCCATTTCCTCTTACTTGTAATCCACAGATAGATACAGCGTTCAATATAAGTATAAATGAAACAGACCAGAATTTTCCGGCATTTGATTTGAGTTTAGAGAGAAATGGAACGAATATCAATGTCGCAGTTGAAACGGCACAGATACTCGCACGTAATAAACCACAGAAATTAGCAACTCCGTTTTGGTTAATAGAGAGTGATATAATACCAGCGGTAAAATACTATGTAGATGGAATACCTAAAAACGTAGTTGCTATATGTAATCGTGCGTATGGAAGTGGAGATTTTGTATTTTCATTCGCTACTGACTATAAATTTATCGCAACGAAATCATTTGTATTAACACATATCAAGAGTTCAATACTGACGAGTGAATTATTACCAGCCGATATTGAAGACAATACGACAATAGTGTATAAAATAGAAAGTCCAATATTACCTAACTTCGTGTCAGCGACAACGGAGATGGAGGAGGAGGAGGCGGAGATGAGGAAGGGGAATTAATAAAATTACCAGCAACATCTATGATTTGATCTATAATTTTATTTTCTTCTTCTTGTTCAACACCATTGAAGAAATGAGGAGGAACATAAACTTCATTCCCACCAATATCCAATAGAGTTCCGTCCCCAGACGACGGAGATAGAATAGGTGTTGTTTCACTTTTCTCAAAAGTGGTGGTCGGTTCAATTACTTTCATTTTCTTTAATGCTTCTTTTCTTCTATCACGACAAAATAAGAAATCAACACATCGTTCTTCTTTATCTCTAATCTTTAACCAACACGCTCGGTGTATTTTGGGTTTCCCATTTTCGTATTTGCGGAGGGTTCGCCCACATTCCAGACACTTTTCTCTGTTCATTATATATATGGGTAGGAAAAAGAAATACGATGATTTAACGGAGGAAGAAATAAAACAAAAGAGAAGGGAATATATGAAATCGTATTATCGTAAAAAGAAACATAATATGGTAAATGGTGAATATGTAAGACCAGAACCGAAGCCACCAAAGATTTCACCTTTGTCAATTAAGAGGGGGGAGTTTGTTGTGTCATTTCAATAAATAAAAAATATCACGAATAATAAATGACCGATGATAATATATTGTTTAAAGAAACTGATGACCGCTATACACTTTTTCCAATCAAAGACCAGAAGATATGGGATTTCTATAAAAACTCCGTATCGGCGTTCTGGGTTGCCGATGAAATAGATTTTAAGGGAGATGATAAAGATTGGGATAATATGACTAAGAATGAGCGTTTTTTTATCAAGATGATATTATCGTTTTTTGCGTCTGCTGATGGTGTTGTGAATGAAAATCTTGTAAATCGTTTTAGTAGTGAGGTTCAATTAGCAGAAGCCAGAGCAGTATATTCAATTCAAAACTTTATGGAAACGATACATCAAGAAACGTATGCTTTATTAATACAATCCTATATCAAAGACAAAGAAGAACAAATGGAATGTTTCAAGGCAGTTGAGAAGTTTGAGGCGATTAAGAAGAAGTTTGATTGGGGAAAGAAATGGATTACATCGCAAGATGATTTCGGTGTGCGTTTAGTAGCATTTGCGATAGTAGAAGGTTTGTTTTTCAGTGGGGCATTCTGTTCTATCTTTTGGTTAAAGAAGAGAGGATTGATGAAGGGATTAACCTTTTCAAACGAATTGATTAGTAGAGATGAAGCATTACATACTGAATATGCGATTTACCTTTACAATACTTATTGTTCTCGTTTCTCTCTACAATTATTTACAGAGATGATAAAAGAAGCAGTAAAAATAGAAAAACAATTCATTACGGAAGCCTTACCAGTAAGACTTATAGGAATGAATAATATTCTAATGTCGCAATATATAGAATTCGTTGCCGATAGACTATGTGTTCAACTGAAATATGAAAAGATATATAACACAGCAAATCCATTTGATTTTATGGAGGCGATAAGTCTTGATGGTAAAACGAACTTCTTTGAAAAACGAGTGAGTGAATATGCTTTGTCAAATGGAGGTAGTAAAGAGAACGCATTTGATTTTTCTATTGCTGAATTCTAAATCTGTATTTGATTAAAGAGAGAAACGAGTAAATAATAAAATGTAAAATTGAATTATATTTAATTAGAAAAATGAACTTAAATATAATCTACATATCTATTATAAGATGATATACTCTAAATATATGAAGACGATGATTACACAAATGGAGGAAAAGGATTTCACTCCACAAACAATCAAAAATTATATGGAACGTATATATGTATTGAATGGAAATAAGAAATGGACAAGTTTGGTATTTTTACGAGATACAGAAACGATGCTAAATCTACTGAAAGAGAAATACGCAATCTCATCTCAAAAGAGTATGTTAGGAACAATCATATCAGTATTAGGTTTGAAACCGATAAAGGCGAACAAGAAAGCAAGTGATATATATTTGAAATATTTGACAGACGATATTATGCCTTCGTTTAATAAAGTGAAAGGTGATAAGACAGAGAAACAAAAAGAGAATTGGATTACACGAGAAGAGATAGAAACATTGAAGAAGGAATATAGTGAGAAGGCAAAGGAAGTAGTGAAAGGAAAAGTAGGACGAAAGGATTATGATATAATGTTAGAAAATATGATATTGAGTATGTATGTGAATATGCCTCCTCGTAGGGCGAAAGACTATGTGCTTATGAAATTAGAAGATGACGAAAAAGAAGAAGATAAAAAATATAATTATTATGATGGAACTCAATTCATATTAAATCAATACAAGACAGAGAAACAATATGGACAAGAAAAAGTCCAAGTGCCGAAGGTTGTAAAGAATGATATTGCTATGTATTTGGATAAGACAGAAAGTTTAGACAAAGAGTTTTTGATTACTAATTACGGAGGAAAACCCTTCAATATCATAAACGATATGACACGAAGATTGAATAAAATATTTGGAAAAAAGATAAGTGTAGATATGTTGAGAAATATGTATTATTCACACAAATACGGAGATATAAAAACAGACATCATTCAAGACGCAAAAGATATGGGAACGAGTTTGAATACTGCTATGAATACCTACACAAAACAAAATAAATAAATAAAATAAAAAATTGATATAAATAAATTATAAGATATATATGTAATATAAAATATGGGAGATTGTAAAGCACTATCAAACTATAATAATTATGACGATTTCTACACGCCAAAGTGGGTGTGGGAGAAAATAGTTCCAATAGTTCCAAAGGGGAAAGTAATATGGGAAGCGTGTATGTTGAATGCGACTAATTCTAAATCTATGAATATATGGCGTGATTTTGGATATGAAGTTGTGGGAAATACCGAATGGGATATATTGACTTGTGATGTTCCAGAATGCGATATGATAATCACAAATATTCCGTTTGAAAACAAAATCAAAAAAAAGGTATTGACGAGGTTAATGGAAATAGGAAAACCCTTTATTATTATTATGAACTCAATGAATACATTTGCGAAGTATTTTCACGAGATTATGGATTTAGAAAATACACAAATTATTACACCTCAAAGACATCTACATTTCTGTAAAGACGGAGAAAAAGAGGTAAAGAATACTTCATTTTATTCTGTCTTTGTAGCATATAAAATGAATTTGTCAAATAAGCAGTTATGGTGTTAATTGTTTTTAAAAATGAACTTAAAGTATTATATTATATATATATCGTATAAGATGAGCGATTGGAATAAGGATAAGAAAATATTTGATGACGCATATGATAAGATTATGTATGAACGAGATTTCGTGGATATTAGACCATATTCGCACAATATTATATCACTTACACTTAAAATTGTAAGTGATAAATTAGGGCAAGAAGAAGCAAACGAATTAATAATTATGTGTGATTTAGAAGAACTTGGGTGGAGTATTCACGAAGAATAAAATACGATATGTTCTGTCTTCTTGTTTGAGTTTCGGTAAGTTTTCTTGTATGTGTCGTATTTATATTTCTTAAATAGATGATTGATGACGAAAGTATTTGTATGAATAAAGATTGTATTAAAATTGTCTGCGAACAGATGGAGTATCCTCTCAAAAAAATTACTATCATTCTCTTTGTAATAATTACACTCTTCAAATAAGTAAGGTGGATCAAGATAGAATAGCGTTTTTTCTTTATCGTATATACTGAAATCAATATCACAAATATCGCTATGAATGAATATTGCGTGTTTAAATATTTCAAAATTAATTTTATTTTTGGGATACACTCTCAATATAAAACTACATTTAATATTCTTGATTAACCAATATCTCATAAAGGCATCATCTATTTCATTCTCTACATATTTTAATGCGTCAGCGGAAAGAGTTTTATTTTTATTCTTCATCGTAAATCGTTTCATAATAATATCACAATAATCGTTATACATTTTCAAATACTCATCAATCTCATTATCAATTACTTTTCCCCTAATATGATTATAAAAATCAATCAGTTCTTTATCATTATCATAAATGATATAGTTGCGATATATTCCTTTTTCGTAGAATTGAAATCTACTAAAACCGAATGAACCTCCAAAACATTCCACGATTGTATCATATTTAGAGAAATCAATATGGCGTATCTCTTCTGTTTCATTATATTTTTGCCCTTGATAATTGATAAGGAATTGTGCGTTGGATAAGCGTTGAGGCATTGTTATATATAACTTACAGATAAAAAAAAGGTTTTTATTAAATCAAATCAAAATAATCATTCTATTCTATATCCAATTCGTCTTTTACCAAATCTATAAATGCGTCTTGAAATTTATACATCACGTCGTCTAAATCCATCTCTCTTTCAATATTATCTATAAACTTATACCAATACTTCTCCCAGTCCTCGTCGGTTAAGTCCATCGTTTCTGCCCATTCGTTATATTCGCAACAAAGTTCCTTCGCCCTATCAAGCATATCCTCTTTACATACCCAATACATACATACATCACGGCGTCGTTTCAATTCCTTCAATAGTTCGTAAGTTGATAGTTCCTTAATATCGCTCATATTATTCGTAATGACTAATCGTATTATGTAATATATACATTTCAATTTTGTGTTTTAATCCATTTTGAAAATGATCATAATTCAAAATGATCATAATGAATAAAAAAAGGGTATTTCACCCTCTTTACAATATTTACATTATTTACATTATTTACATTTTACTTACGATTTACGCCACAAGATATTTATACATCTTATCTCTGTTCTTCTCATTTTGGAAGAAGTAGCATATACCATCAACCATAAACTGAAAGATTTTAATACCTCCCAAATCCATACCGGCTGGACTATCGTCTGCGTGTTGAAGAACTAATACATACCATTTTGTATCGTTGTTCTTCATCGTAAGTGCTTTGTTGTTGTATTCTTCAACTTTTATTACACCTTGTTTCACCATACCTCTAAAACGCTTGAATTCGGTGTGAATATCTTTTGTATCCAACCAAGTCAAAGCCTTATATTGGCGATTATAAGTGAATGCCTTTGCTTCCATCTTTTCACTCATAAACTGCTTCAACTCTCGGTCAATAATATCGCCATTATCACCATTCGTAAAAACTCGCATTTGATGATGTCCTCCACCATAATACTTTTCTTCGTGGCGATACTGATTGAACTTCATCTTGATTATTGATTGGACTTCTTCGTTGTCTTTGTTTAGTTCCTTCATTCTCTTAATAGAGTCGGTAAGTTCTTTCGGCATATTAGGAGGGCGGACTTCTTTCAAATCCGTAATAAGTTGCTTTGGAATTTTTTTGTGTTGCTTGATAAACATATCCATAACACATTCCAAGGTGAATGCCTTGATAAGGGGGTTGTATTGGGAAAACTCTTGGGTGTAAGTTTGGTCGCTCATCTTTGTTAGATACTTGTCGTTCTTTGTAGTTAATCTGTTTCAATTTTATGTTTTAAATCAAGTTCAATTTTTTGTAAAATCAAAATCAATTTTTTCGTAAATGATCAAAATGATCAAATCCTTAATCATTTTTCATTTTAATATATATCATATCAAGTTCAATTTTTCCATTTTTCCAAGTTTTTCCAAGCGTTTTGTATAACATATATATAGTTTCTTGATTCTTAGAAATAGTTTAGG
>Ga0181401_1000882_pt1 | contig 12150 bp, 17 predicted proteins | sample 24SPOviralmetaG_FD_130130 | JGI IMG/M metagenome (GOLD analysis project Ga0181401, IMG submission 130130) | Marine viral communities from the oligotrophic San Pedro Time Series (SPOT) site, San Pedro Channel, CA, USA - 24 SPOT_SRF_2011-07-20 | ecosystem: Environmental > Aquatic > Marine > Strait...
CCTAATTGCTTATAAACGACATAATCTTCATCATTACCCTCTGTTAATGTAACTCCGTCTTCAACTATGGATGTTACGGATACTATTGGTATTCTTTTTAGATATATCGAATCATCGGCGTTACCGTCTATTGTCTCAGCTATCGATGCTTCATAATTTAAAGAATATCCAACATAATTTTCTATAGCAGCGTCTGCGGCTGGTATAAAAACATTAGTTACATTTGTCTCATCACTTGAAGACAAATCAACGCCAAGAACCTTTTCTACATCAGAAACTGCGCTCAGTGCCATTTAGGACCTACTTGTCTTCTACGTCTTCTGGTTTTACAGCTTTGGTCTCTGGAGCTTTTTTAGCTGCAGCTTTTTTAGGAGCTGCTTCTTTTTTCTTAGCACCCCAGCCTTGGCCTTCAAGATATTCTTTTTTATACTCCATGCCAGCTTTAGCAATTTTAGAAGCATTAGACTTTGGAAGCTCATTAGCTGAACCTTCAAAGATTGAACCATCTTGTAATTTCCAGATATCTTTTTCTACTTTAATAAATTCCATTTAAATTCCTTTTTGATTGTGTAATGGGGGACTTTCATCCCCCACTACGAAACTAACTTCTAACTTAGAAGTTTGTGATTTTGGTAAACGCAGCTTGTTTATAAACTGGGAAACCAGCTCTCATTGTCGCTCTGATTGCTACTTTTCCTTTAGAAAAGAAGTCAGAATGACTGTCAGAAACAGCGATATCAATACCTTGTTTCATAACGATGTGAGCAGCTTCTCCGCCACCAAATCTACCGACTAATACGGTTCCTTCAGAGATTGCAGTTGTCGGAACAACTTTTAATCCCCAAAGTGTTGCTTGTGCAGCACCGTTGAATCCACCAGCAGCCACGAACAATGGGTTCTTTGAACCGCTTGTTGTAATGTCTGAAACTGATGTTACAACTTGTAACCAGTCGTTAGGATGCATAACTATTGCATCTGGTTCTACGAAAGCATTTGTTCTGATATCAGTTATTGCTTCATAGATTGCGCCCATTCTGCCTAATTCTCCGCCACCAGAGGTGTATGTTGAGAAGTTAACAGCATTAACGCCTGTTTTACCAGCATCTAAGATACCTTCTAAGTTTGGAGCAGTACCATCACCAGATAGTAACTGTCCATCTAATCTCAATCTCATCATTGTTGATAGTCTTGAGTTTACGTATCCTTGAATACCACTCACGTCAGCAAGAAGTTCTTCTGTCACTGGCAAGAAAACAGCAATCTTTCTGATTGCAGCAGTTTGCTCTGTGAAATCAAGAGCAGCTTCAGCAGCAGCTCCTTCTTCTGCAGCTTCAGCAGCAGCGTTAGTGAATGTGGTTTCCTCTAGGTACTGAAATGCATTTTGGTCTGTTTCGATTTGGTCGAAAAGTCCAATAACAGCATTTGGGTCCCTTAAGGAAGTTTCTAACACACCAGGTTGTCTTAAGACCTCTGGTGGATAGTTGTTGGTTGTACCTGCACCAAGTAGTGTTTTATAGCTCATTGGGTTGAAAGCGACTGTTGAGTCGATTCCGCCTACACCTTTTTCGATGTAGTTTTTATATGCATCTGATTTAACAAATGTCTCACCAATGGAGCTAACACCTTCTTGTGGTGCATCGTAGCCACCGCTAACTGGCTCTGAATCTTCATTCATAGCTTTTTCGTTAGAAGATTTTGCGGAAAGAAGATTAACTTCTTCTACAAGTCCTGCAAGTTCATCATTACGAGTTTGGATTTCTCCTTTTTGCTCTGATGTGTACTTGCCGCCTTCTTTAGCATCGAAAAGCTCTTTTAATTCAGCTCTTTTAGCAGCGACTTTTTCTCTGAGTTCTTTAATATCGTTCACGAGAATAGTCTCCTTAATTTTTTGCTTATACTATTCGTCGATTTCCGCAATTGAAGCTTCAGCAAGTGTTTGCTGAATTTCTTCAAATAAATCAGAATCAATATCTTCTAGCGCATCTGCGGATTCTTCAATAACCTCAGCCTCAGCTTCAGCTATTTCAGATTCATCGGAATTCTCGTCTTCTGCGATTTCCTCTTCAGTTTCATCTTCGACAACGACCTCTTCAACAGTAGCTACTTCTACTTGTTCCTCAGTAGATGATTCTTCAACTTCTGAAACAATCTCCTCGGTTTCAATAGCTTCAGCTTCTGGTGCTGGGTCTTCTGTCTTTTCTTCTTCTGAATCGGCTGGTACTTCAGCGACGTCCTCTATGAGTTGGTCGATTTCAGCCCAAGCATCGTTCAAGTCTTCACGAACGGCCCGTAGTGCGGAAGTTGCATTATCTGACAACTTTCTGCCCTCTCCCTTACGCAACTCGCTAATGCTAGTTGCTCTTACAATGAGGCTCTCTAATGCAGCAAGCACATCCTTCACCTCGTCTGAAAATCTAACACCTGTCATGCCAGTGTCAGCATCAGAAACTTCATCAATTGATTTAACATCAACTGAAGTTAAGCTTTTTTCTTTTTCTTTGGCGCATTTGCCATCTTCCTCATAAGTACATTTACCGTACTTTAGCTCTTCTTGTTCATCAAGAGCTTTTTGCTGTGAGGCAAGATAGGATTCGTGAGTAGAACATGGCATGTAATAAGTTTTTCCATCCATTTCCATTGTGTGTGTTCCATCACAACCCATTTCTTTAGCTCTTTTAAGAGCTTCTTCTTCTGTTTCGAAAACATCTTTTGGAAGAGCTTTTGAAGCGTCTTCATAAACTGCTTCTTCGCCAGACTTTATAGCAAGAGTATAAGTTTCACGATTAGCGCCAACTAGTACTGGGGATACTTCGTACACAGTTGCACTCTTGATATAACGTGCGTCAATTTCATCTTCCATATCTTCTGATTGAAAACCTTTTACTTCTGAATCATCAATTCTGAATCCGAATGACCACTCTTGTAAGTCTCCCATTCCTTTGGCCAGTGCATAGGCCTCCTTACCAGCCTCGGTATCCATAAAAAAGCTACCTTTAAATACTGCTTTGTTTTCATCTTGAGAGATGACTCCTTTTCCAATTGGCTGGTCCCACTTATGAGCGAAGACCATCGGCACTTGATTATCTTTAAATCCAGACTTTATTGAGCCTGGTACCATGACGTCACCATCTGTATCCATATTGTTAAATACAGAAAAGACAGCTTCGACAGAACCTTTTTCGTCATCTACTGTTTTAAATTCAAAATTTTTTGATTCTTTATTCAATTTCATCCCCTAAATTTCTTTCTCTAAATTATATTTTAACACTTATTTTTTGCCTGTTTTTTCTTCAAGCATAAACTGGGCTTTTTTCTTACGAGCATCAACTTTTTTCTTTTGTTCGTTGATAAGACTCTTCATTTGAGATACGCCACCGTTGGTAACTCCGCCCCACTTCAAGACAGCAATAGCGCCATTAAGACGATTATTGTTTTGATGTCTATTCATAAAACGTTCTCTTCTCTTAACCCAAGAAAGAACAGCTCCACTTCTGTTTCCTGCTCTATACTTGGTCCAGTTCCTAAAAGCATCATTACCAGTAAATGAAGTAGGTGGGTTTCCTCCGTTACCTGCTCTTCTCCAAATACTTGGATAATTTTCTTTTAAGTTTTTAGCGTATGCATAATCTGGGAATTGTTTAAATTTAGAGTTACTCATAGATATTTTTTGATTGTCTCCAGATGAAGGAAAGTTAGTGACATCATCTTTTGCTTTTTCGGTTTTACGCCAATCTTTAATTTTCTTTAATTTAGAAATTGCCTGTTTTACACTTCTATCAGTTTTTTGATGTGAACCATCTTCCATAATTGCCCATACCATCATAGTTGCTTCTTTCTTGTCACTATTGACAGAAGTAACTACGCCGTGGACTGTTGAAGGTGGGTCGGGGTCTTTATTTATGGACCAGCTAACAGTGTCACCAGTTTTAACTGATGCAGCTTTAGCTGATTTCTTTGAACTTAATGGATGTCCACTAGGAAGTAAGTCTTGGTCAAAAGCTGTTCTTGGGAATCTACCTTTTAATCCTTTAAGGAATGCGTTAACTCTAGCTATTCCCCACTGGGTTGCTCCAGTGACATTACCTCGCACCGAAGCTGGGTTAGTTCTATAGGCACCAACACCTCGTCTGAATACAGCTGCCAACATTCCATAGCTTGCTCTATACTTTGGATTTTTTGCATTGTGGTCCTTTACTTTCTTTTGTAGTGTTTTTTTAACCTTAGCAGATATTGAAGCAGCCTTAAATTCTTTTTTCATATCATCTAGGTAAGCTTCTGCTTCTGCCTCTGTTTTAAAACATTTGATAGGTTTATTGTCTTCATGACTAAGAACACACCAAGCGCCGTTAGGCATTTCAGCAACATATTTTTCTTCATGTCGAGGTTCTTCTGTCATTTCAACTCTATCTTGTCTGACCGACTCAACTCCAAAATCTACTGAAGATAATGTATCTTTTTTAGAAATACCTTTATCAGCTTCTTGTGTTTCTTGAATCTGATATGGTTGATTGCCTTGCTCTATAGGAACAGCAACCATGTTAAGTGGTCTTAAATAAACATCATGAGTTTCATCACTTTCTAAATGAGCAGCTTTTCTTGCTTCTGCGATTGTAACCCAACCACCTGCAACACCCATGTTTACTCTCTTGAATGTATCATTTTTATCAGATGCAAGAGCTCTTACTTCGTTTAAATCGTAAGCGCAATAGTTTGTTACATCACTAGTAAAATCTTCAAGAAGAAGTTGATGAGTTAATTCATTTGCTACGGTCTTCCATAATGGAATGAGCTTTTGCTCAGTAAAGAACTCTCTTAATTCTTTTGTATTGTTATAAGTTGCTGCGTCTAGACCCGCTCCGAGTCCTGCAAGAATTGCTGGGACTCCTAGAACAGCCGATACTCGCTCTTCTGGAAGTCTTCTTAATTCTTTAAGGTCCATTTGGTCTGGTGAAAATGAAACGGTTTTAACATCCATAGCTCCTGTAAGAACCATTGGTGCCCCTCTATTAGCTCCACCAAATTTAGATTTATACATTTTAGCTATACCTTCAGCTTCTTCTCTTGATGGTCCACCAGCAGTGTCATCTTTTGGACTTAAGATAACGCCAGGTACGGCCATATTGTGAAGTAAGGCAGTTGCGTACTGTCCTGCTGCTTCATCACCAATTAACTCACGAAGAACTGATTTGAGTGGGGCAAATCCTCTTCTGTGATTATTTGGGTCTATTCCTTGTCGTATGTGAACTAAATCTTCTTTTTTAATAACTACGAACTCACCCATTGTTTTAGATGTTCCGTAATACTCATAGTGTGTAATTAGAGTATCTTCGTTTCCTCTTGGTGTTACACGGTCTGGCATCATAGGTATAAGTTGTATAACTCTTCCAGATGAGTTTCTTACCTTTAAAAGATAAGCGTCACCGCTAGCATTTATAGCTGTAACAATGTAATGAGAAAGTAAAGAGCCAGAAGTAAAAGGATTAGGCCTTTGTAGTAATTGTTCTACTGGATGAGCTACAACTTCATTTGGTCCATCGCTTTCTTTTTTATAAACTTTAAGTTGAGGTTCTGCATAAGAGGTTGCTAAAACATTAAGACATGCAACAACAGCAGAGTTACCTGTGCCTTCTCCTATATCCTCAAGTAGTTTTTGAGGAATAGAACCAGATGTTGTATTGTATCCGAATACAGCAGAGTCGAGAGCAGAGTTAGTACTTTGATTGTACGCAAAACCTTTAACTTGTCTCTCTGGTGGAGCTTGTAGATAATCTACTGCTCTTCTATAAAAACTTTTCTCTTCAGCCATTAATAAGCTTCCCATTTCCTTTGTTGTCGTTCTTGTACTACTGCATAGGATAAACAGTCGACTATATCGTCATGAGCACCAACTGGGAACGTAAGTAATTCACGTTCTACGTCAGCTACCCAAGAGTACTCTTCATTCTTAGGAAGATAAACTAATCCTGCTTCCATCTTAGCAGATAAAGGAAGTGCTCTTTGGCGCTTGTCTCTGTCTGCTTTTAATTCTAAAACTGGTAAACCTTCTCTTCTAGCGAACTGAACTAAAGCTAATTGAAAACCAGCACGTTCAATTCCTACCCATTCTAAATTATGTTTTATAAGAGACCGTTTAATTTGTGGAATAATGTCTGGTGCTTCCATTCTTTCTATATGCATATCTAAAACAAAAAGTTTTTTACTAGGTTGATGTAAGCCAAAACTTCCAATAACTGTATAGTCAGCAGATTCTCTAGTTGATGTAGCTAAGTCAACAGTACCGAATTTAACTAAATCATTTAAATCATATGTTTCACCATCAACGTGTACTTGTCCAACTCCTTCTTTGTAGTAACGAAACCAGTCTTGTTTAAACATTTGAGAACCTTCAGAGATAAATTGAGCCATATATTCTTGAGCAAATACTAAAGAGCCTATTTCGTCTTTAGCTGATAAAACTTCTGATTCTTCAACAAGAGGGTTTGAAGTCGAAGGAAATTGAAAACGTTCCCAGTCTCCACCTTGTTTTGCTCGTTCAAATAGTCTATAAAACCAATTATCCATGCCTTTTGGAGTAGAAATAAAGAGTGCGGAACCTTTTCTCTCAGTAAGAGTAGGTCTAAGCACCTCAGTCCATGTTTCTTCTTTTACGAAAGCGGCCTCATCCATAACTAAAAAGTCAAGACCTTCTCCACGAAGTCTTTGTGGATTGTCTGCTGAACGAACGCCAATGAACCCACCATTTCCAAAATCTACTTGCATGTCCCCAACTTTGATGTTTACGCCCATTTCTTTTGGGAATGATGCTGCTGCTGCTTGAATATCTCTCCAACCAACTCTTGAAATTGCGAACGTAGGTGCTACCCACCACGCTCTACCACCTTGGAGAGCTACTTCCATGCACATTTGCACGCCTAATCTAGATTTACCGAACCTTCTCCCAGCGCAAAGAATTTTCCACCTAGCGGGGCTCTCATGTACTTCTTTTTGGGCATCATGCAAAGGAGGAAATTTTATATCAAATACCTTTTTCTTCGCCTCACCCAGTGGTTCTAATATATCTTTTGGCATCTATATTAGTTTAACAACAAAAAGAAGAGGATTATTCCTCTTCTTGTTGTTTTAATACAGAACCAATATCAATGAGCAAAGCTTTTTCGGAGTCTGAAAATTCACCTTTTACGGCTTTGTCCCATAATTCGCCAGAAAGCGACTTTTTACTACGATATAATGCTTTAGCTTTTAGAAATCTACGTCTAAGTAATTTTCTATACTTTCCTACAAAAAAACCTTTATACACATTGGAAAGAAAAAATAAGTTACGAAATACAGTTTTCCATAGTATTGGAGAAGATGAATCGTTTATGTCTTCACGGCACCAGTTTATTCTATTTTTGACATTTCTCACAAAATTTAGACGTGCGAATTTAAACCCGTCGAATACGAAGTGCATTAAAAACATATTGAGATGCGATAACCATGTGTACTGGTCCCAACCAATGTGTCCATACCAAAATCCCTTTTCGGAACCATTATGAGCATGACCATGATATTTAGTCAAAGCTTTTTCGTTATTAAGCCAATACGCAAACTGATGTGAGTGCTTGTGACATAAGCGAAAGAATAATTCTTCGCCATCATAATTGTCTACAAAGTCACCATAACCACCGTTGTACATAATATCTAATGCACCTTGATTGTTCGATTCCAGTGGTAAACCACATTTCGCACATTCTGTATATAGCTCTTTATTTTTTTCTAACATTTTTTACTTTCTATTGATTCATTCCTTATAGAAACAGCCCAGCATGTCTGCTGGGCCGAATCTAATCTCAAACAATTAAACGCACTTCGGTGGCTTACAAGGGTCGAGACCTAAGTCTTTTTTATCAATTGCTCCCTATGCAACGCTACAATTTTAAACGGCCACCCCCCTAACATTTTTTTTAGACAAACGACTTATCGACAACGCAAAGTCAGTACAATACTTACTTTCCACCCCGATGACACATCGAAAGGTATCTTATGCTGTTTTGTCGATAGCCAGCGATTTTGCCCTTATTTTAGGATTTTTAATTAGTACTTGCTTGACCTTTTCGGGCTACCCACCCTAAGTATTCAAGCTTTCCGTTTTATGGCTTACACTTTAAGACCGTCGATTAGCTTTATTTAATTGTTTTTGTTCTTATATATATAATCCTATGGAAAATGTAACTGCGTGTCAAGCTTATTTCAAAAAAAAATACAGCTCTGCCATAAGACAAAGCTGTTGATGGGAGGGCAGTCAGCTCGAAGTGTTTCCACTTCACGGGAAGCCGACATACCCATTATAACATTCTTAAAAGTCCAATTTAAAGAACGTCAGTTCCAATACTCTTAGTCCTAGAAAGTTCACTTATAGACATGCATTGCTCAATGAATGTTGAATCTTCATTTAGTCCATAGCTTTTAAGTACTTCTTTAATATTCCCGTCTGGGAATAACTCACCATACTGATAGGTTTCAAACTTCCTGTCTTTACCAGTTTTGTTTGTACCTTCAATGATAATGGAATCATCATTTCCCATGTAACTTGCAACCATAACAAACCATTCACCTTTAGTTTTTGGTTCGGGCTTCTGTTTTTTCTGAAAATCATTTGGGTATGATGTAGTAGATTTGTCACACTCCATAACACAGAGCAATCTAAAATCATGTGTACCGTATTTATTCAGTTGCCAGTAAGGGTCTCCGAATACGCATTGACCTACTGTTTTATCATTACAAGGAGAATCAACTTTTCCAACGTCGTCCATTCTTATTCTTTTCTGACCATTTTGCATCAACTTGTTAAACAGATGAGAAAGATTAGGACCACCGTAATCTCTTGGTGTCTTTCTTACTTCATTAAAAGCATAATCAATATCTTGTCTAGTAAAGACAGAAAAGTTTTTATACCAAGTCTTCCATAGCTCTTCACTCATAGTCTCTTCTGTTTTAGGATATTCAGTTAGCCACTGAGTCCTAAAGTCAACCATCCACCATTCACGACTAATACCTACATCGTCAACATTTTTGGGTATAGAAGTTGCTCTGTCATCTAAGGCATCTTTCTTTTGTTGTTCAAAAGGCATTAGATTGTTTTCTTGTACTCTATCTATCTTGTCCATTGTAAAGTCACTTTCTCCAATTCTTTATTTGTAATCTTACCAGTCATAATATCTTCGTCCATAGTCCAAGTTCTAGATAATCTAAAGACGCCAATTAGACTAGGTAGGTTTCTAGTTTTGTGTTCTTTTATCTGCATCGTTCTCCAATCTATCTTGTATTAAGTCTTTGATAAAACTATCCATTTGTTTTGATAGTCTATCAAGTTCATTGCGAAGGTCATAGACCTTTTTTAAATCAATCATTACTCCTCTTCCATTTGTTTTTTCAAGTTTTCCATCTCTTGTGCAAATTCGGCATCAGAGTAATTTAAAAAATTATTTAAATCATCATTTTCTTTTGCCTCTCTAACTTGTTCAACAAAATCATTCCAATAGTTATCAGTTTCATCCATAGGATGTCCTATTCTTACCCAGTATCTGAATAAACTATAATTTTTATCTGATTGAGATGAATACATAAATTTATAAAACTCACTTAAGTCTTTAAAGTAATCAGACTCTGACAAGGATTGTATAAAACCTTGCATAAGATTACTTATGTATAAATCTTTTCTATTAGGCTTAGGAAGAGCGCTTAACTTAGGTAAGTTTTTGCCATCCCATTCTTGAATCTGAGTTACAAATTCAATAAGAACTCCCCATTGAGTTGGATGCCAAGGACCACTTATGTTCTCTAAAAAATATAAAAGAGCTTTAGTGTTCTCTTGGGTCCAATTAAGATTTTCTTCTTGTTCCATCATTCATCTCCTTCGCCCATTTAGGTGCGCTATTTAAATCTGCATCTATAACCTGTAGCTTAGGTTTTGTTTCCCATTCTTTGTAAGTGAAAGTATCCCTAGCTAATTGTTGGTCCATACCTTTTTTAGTTGCTACAGCATCAAGCCCTCTTAGTTTTGGTACAAAGTTATGTCCAACTAGAGCAAGAAGATTATCTACATCTTCGTCGTCTAGTTTTTTATCAGTAACCCACTCAAGAAGTCTTCTTACATCAACAGATAAGGTTTTGTAACTTTTACTGTAGTTATAAACTTTATTACCGAGCTTTAAAGCACCACTCTCTTCAACATTGTTTGCAATTTTTACATCTACAAATTTGTTTATGTTGCTAGAACTATCTTTAGCTTCAATAGAGATTCCCCTTGCAATTACTAATTCGTTAGGCTCGTCTAAAGATTGTAACTCTGTATTACTTAAGTCTTCATCTCCTGCTTTAGCTATTTCCCAAATTAAATCTCTCATGATTCATCCTTTAATTTTAAAAGCTCCAAAGACAAAGCCGTTACTAAAGTATCCATTTGAGTTTCATTGAGACCATGGTCTCTAATCAATCTCAAACATTCTTTTACTATATGATTTATAACACCACTCATTCTTCTTCTCCCATTCTTGATATAAAAGAAAATTTTGCATTAAATTTAGGATGCAATATTTTTAAATCTTTTTCTACCGTACTTTTCGCTTGGTCATAACTTGTTGCAAGAACAGTCACATATCCGTCAAAACCAACTTGATACTTATTTACTTTCATTATCTTCTCCTAATACATAAACAGCTAATAAATCTAAGCTACCAAAAACAGCAGTTAGACCTGCTGTTAAGTAAGCTTCTTCATAAAGAGCTGTGCCTAATTCAATAAAATGCGCTCCTGCTCCTAAAGCAAGACTATATCTTATATACTTTCTTATTTTTTTTCTCATTATTTTAATAACCCCCAAAAAGTTTTATAACAATTAAAAGAAGAATCAAATAATAATATTTTTTATTCATAAATATAACAACTCCCCTGTTTTTTTATCTTTTGGAAACTTAGGATTTATGGTCCAACGGTAAGGTTGAGACACATGTTTTCCAACTCCATAAGGCCTATCGTACTTGTAGTGAAAGAAATAGAATATATTATGCTTTAACTTCCAAGCTCTCCAGACTTTATTAGAGTAAATAATTGATTGACCTCTAACTCCAATATTTAACAACTTTCCAGTTCTAAACATAAGTTCTTGTACCCATTGAAATCTAAAATGGTAAGCAGCTTTATCTTCTTCAAATAAAACACCATAAGGAAAAGTTCCCTGCATTGTGTTCTTATCAAATTTAGATAGGTGCCAACCACCATCTAATAACGAAGCTATTAAAAACCATAAAGACTTCATTAAAATTCTGAGCCTGGTATTAATACTTGCTTCTTACTTAAGCCTCTGTATTGTCTTTTCTTTTTAGATTTAGCGGCTCTGCGCTCTGCTCTGTTTGGCATTTTGACCTCCAATGTCATATACTTTTAGATTAATTAATATCTATAGTAAGGTAAAACTTCTTGCATGTCAAGTTTCATAAGAAAAAGAAATATTTCCTCTAAATTTGTTTTCTGTCGTACCTTTACCATATAATGAAATTGTTGCTAATGGTGGAGATGCAGCTTAACAAACTACACAACCTTGTAGTTATAACATTAGGAGCAGAGATGCCAAAAAAATATAAGAATAGAAACATAGAACGGGAAACTGTTTTGAAATTAACAAAAGACCTTGCTGATTTAATTCAGCAAAGAAATGTCTTTAAAGAACATTGTGAACATCTTCCCCATAGAGCTAATGAGATTCTTGTTAGTACAGAACATTCAGACTTGTACGAATCAAGACAAGATATTGAAGAGCTTTATATGCACTTCGGAATTATGGAACAAGAATTCAAAATAGCTTTGGATGAGATTGAGTCAGTTCTCCGAGATACTGAACAACAATTGTTGGAAGCTGTTGGATGTTTTAAACAAGAGGAAAGAGAACTTCTACGAAAAGTTAGAGAAAGTTACATTCCTAACGACGAAGCACCGTTCTAATTCAAGATAAGCAAAAGGGGGCCATTACAAAACGACCCCTTAATGCTCCGTACGCTTAATTTATTATAACTCTCTAAATGCGTTACTTGCATTTATTTCATCAAAGTGATTATTAAATACATACATACTTTCTTCCTCTTCTTCTGCAAGAATAGAAACTATTCTGTTTAC
>Ga0181401_1000884_pt1 | contig 12126 bp, 15 predicted proteins | sample 24SPOviralmetaG_FD_130130 | JGI IMG/M metagenome (GOLD analysis project Ga0181401, IMG submission 130130) | Marine viral communities from the oligotrophic San Pedro Time Series (SPOT) site, San Pedro Channel, CA, USA - 24 SPOT_SRF_2011-07-20 | ecosystem: Environmental > Aquatic > Marine > Strait...
ACTTTCCAGTGGTCACGATAACGATGCCCGACAGCGCCTCTATGACGGCATCAGCTCGCTCGACGGTGATATAGGTGACGCGGCGCAGCGGGTAGCCAGTGCGCTTCTCAGCGTAGTCACTGCAAAACAGCTTGATCTGCTTGCTCCAAGGCAGGAACTCGCCAGCCATGAAAACACCATCAAGCACGGCCTCTTCCTCGCCAGCACCGTTGTAAAGACACCACTCCCAGTGGTAGTTGTCGCAAGGCGCGTGCATTCCAGCGGCGCTAATCGTCGGCTCCATGCCGTAATTGGATTCGACGTTCCTATCTATCCGAGCGTCTCGCGCAGCTCTGGCAGCCGCAGATTTAGCGTCGAACTGCTCGATGCGAGCAGCTACGGTTTGAACCAGTTGTTGTAAATTTTCCATTTTTATCTCCTTCGGGCCGCTTACGCGGCCTCCTCTGTATTTGAAATACCGAACCAAGACTGAGCGCCGTACACGCTGGTCTCGCCGATAAATTTGCACGGCTTGCCGTTCTTCTCGAAAACCTCGATCAAAAACGGGTGGCTTTTTTTCCTTGGGTTGTAACCGATCAGCTTCATTTTTTGACCCTTGTATGAGGCAGTGGCTTTTGTGTTCAGGCCATACTTGCAAGCGCCTTTCCACAATCGATCTTTGTCGATTTGCAGCTTGGCGTCTTTTTCGGTTTGGTGAGCAGCAGTTTGATCTTCCTCTGTTTCAATACCGGAAACCTTGCCCTCTGGGATATCGACGCAGGAAGTCACCTCGTAGACGTTGGCGATTCTGCATCTGTTTTTCTTGGCCGTCTCGACAGGCTCACAGTGCCACTGGTCAATCAGTCGGCCCTTGTCGATCACCATGACGTGACGCGCGACGTAGACTAAGTAGGTCGCGCTTGGCTTGGCGTGTTTAAAGTGGAAATTACGGACGGTCATATAGTTCAAACCTTCGACCTGTTTTAGCTCCACGCCGAACTCGCTCTGAATCAAATTGACCAATGACATTCTGGTTGTGCTGCCCTTCCAACGTCTGGTTTTGTTAGTGGCTGCCTTGTAGGCGTCAAACACTTCCTGCGGCTCGTAGCCAGAAACCAACGCCCCGGCAAAGATGCCGCAGCAGGGCATCATCGAGCAAAATGTTCCGTTGATTTTCTTAGGTTCCATATCCATCTCCGTTTGCTTTCTTGTTATGACAAGCAATAATTTACCAAATCTGGTGGTAATGACAACCCCTTGTTGTCACTTTTTAAAACGGAATATCGTCATCCTCCCAGTTGTCTGGATCAAGCGGATCTAGCTCATCGGTTACGTCGGGGATGAATACGTTCTGGGTCACGTTGTGATGCTGGTTGAATGCATCGGTTGCCAAGTCCACGTTGACGAACTGGACGTACCTCACCTGCCTTGTCCCAACACGTTTTCGACACTCACCGGCAATGAGGTTTGGAATCTCATGCAAATGACGCCAGAACATCGCCTCCTTCTTCGCGTTTTCGTACCGACCTTTAACGCTTGAAACATAGCACTGGTAGACACCCGACTTCGGTTCATCCTTGGCGAACTCAAACACCTCCCCGTGGGTCTTCTGCTCCCTGAACTCCCCGGCGGTTATGCAGTCCAGTAGCCACTGGTCAACCGAGTCGAGCGAGTGCAGCTTCTGCTCATCGAGCGCCGCAGTCCTCGGAGCCTTTCGCACATCGACGGTGGTGAGGTCGAAGTGCTTGAAGAAGTGCAGCATGTGCTCCGCGCCGCCACGGTTGTACCAGTTGCGTAGCGCACCAAAGTATTTAGCGTCCTGCTGCTTCACGTCAGATACATCGAAGATGGCAAACCGGCGCTCATCGAGTGACGCAGGCACCACCCACTGCTCGTTGGAGCTGAATAGGATTCGGGTGTAGTTGGCAGAGCTATAAGAATCCATGCCCTTTCGCTCCACGGTGATGCGGCTGTTAGTCAGCAGATCCTTGAGCGCACCCTCGGCTGCCTTATTGCGTGCCCAATAAGCCTCGTCGCATTGCAGCAGTAACGTATCCTCTAAGTGCCGGTTAAACTTCCCGGTGACGTGCTCTGCCTTAGATACGATGCGGTGGTGCGGCTTGAACAGTCCACCGACCAGCTCACCAAAAAACGTCTTGCCCGAACCTTTACTACCGCGCAGCACTAAACCCACACCCATTTTGGACTGGGGCTTTTGAATCATCTGAGCACACCACCCCATGATGTAGTGCGCGTGCTCTTTGCTCCCACTGGCAATGACCTGCGTTACGAAATCGAAGAACGGCTTCATCTCACCCTCTACGGCTCGATAGCTCCAGCCGCGCCACAAGTTGTAACGCTTCAGCACCTGATTGTCCGGGGCGAAGCAAATGCCCGCGGGGTAGGTGCGCCTGTCTGGGTGCTTGAGCCAAAGGTCTACCAGATTGACCATGCGCGGGTTGCGTCCCGAGTCATCGAGCACTTCCCGGTTGGCGTACTCTTTTTTCAGATCCTCGGTCTTGAACAACATGACGTGCTCGCTGTCCAGCTCCTCACGCAGCACCCGCGCCGACCCCTCGACTTGAATGAAGGCCCAGTTTTTCAGCATCGAGGGCAGCTCCTCCTCAACGACCTCGACGCTGTCGCACTTTTTTGCTTGATACTTCAGCGAGGCCATCGTCACCTGACTGCCTTGATAGTCACCAAAAGACTGCCAACGGCGTATGCACTCGCCGTCGCCTTGATACTTTGACCCCTGCGCCGACCACTCGTCCCATATCTGCAACCCCTCCATCGACCCGCCAAACTGGTGATGCAGCGCCATGCCGACCTTGATCCAGTTGTCATGATGGTCATCCGGGTCGAGTGCGTTAACGATCTCCATCACCTCCTCCGGCTCGATGTCCATCGTGGCCTTGAGATTCATCAAGGCGTCCTGCTCCTCGGCCTGCTGCCTGCTCCCCGGCTTCACTTCCTCCCAGCCTAGACCCTTCGCCTGCGACTCGAAGAACTCGATCAGCAGGTGTGCCTTCTCGCTGGTCAGCTCCGGCAGATCGTCGTAAAAAACATCGGCGAGTGTTGGGCCGCTGACCCACTCGTAGGGCTTAACTGTCTTGGGGTGTATCCCGTAGGCTACAAACTGCTGGCCGTTACCCAGAATCTCAACAACATGCTTAACGCCGTCAGCGTCTTGAAACTCTGCCGACTTGATCTTGTTGAACCGCTCCTCGTTGCGGTACGGGACGATGCACTTTGGCTTGTCGCCGACTCGTATCGCGCCCAGCCCAACATTGTCCTTCAGCCAGTGAAGCATCTTGTTGTTCAGCGCCTTGTCTCGACAATCCATATCCACCGCGCAGGTAGTGGCGCATAGAACGCCAATGCCAAAATCGGGGTTTTGCTCGATCCAACCAGCAACCAGCTCTGGGGTGCTTTCTAATTTTTGCCAGTTCTTGGCGCTTGCTGGCGGGTTCTTCTTCCCCGCGAGCAATGGAATAATTTTGTAACCGCGCTCGACAAGACGGTGCCCGAATTGATTCATCATTTGTCAGCATCCCCTTAAACGTGTTTCGCCGCCTGCTTATCGGCAGCCTTTTCTAAGTCATCAAGAAGGTCACCGAGCCAGTAGCATATGCGCTTCAATAGCTTTGCTACGCACCAAAGCGCCCTCCAAAATTCAAATTTCATAGGCTGTCTGTCTCCCTAATTTTTCTTAAAAGCTCCGGGCAAAGTGACTGCCATGTAACCGCCGATTTTGTTAGGTACTCAATCTGCGCCGCACGCGCCGGTGGGACTTCGCCCCGGTCTCGCCAGCTCCGCACGGCCTGACGGGTCACATCGAGCTTTAACGCAAGCTGGCGCTCCGTCTTAATGCTCATCAATTCCTTAGCCCTGTTCAGCCAATCATCGACTGTCATGTTTCTTTTTTCCTTCACGCTGTAAACCCTCGCGGTAATGAATCGTTGACAAGTTACTGCACACAAACTAGTTTCGTCAACTAAAGTTGCAAAACCAGATTGCGTCAGGCATCTTACAACAGTTGGTTGTAGAAGGCACGGGAGGTTGAAATCGAACAATTTGAAATGAAACTCGAAATGCCTCACTCGAAACTGAGCGCCAGTTCCTCTAACCGATGGATTGCGTGCCCCGGTAGCGTACAGGCGCAGCAGGGTTTGCCAGACGAGAGTAGCGCCGCCGCTGAGGAAGGCACCGCCTTGCATGAGTTCTCCGAGCTGTGCTTGCGCGAGGGTTTTGAGCCTCGCAGCTTAGTCGGTGAAGAATTCAACGGCTACACGATGAACCGCGAGCAGGCGGGTTTGGTTAGCCAGTATGTTGATCATTGCCGGACACTGCCTAAGAACAATGTGCTGATCGAGCGCCGATTGGATTACTCGATGTGGGCCGATGGCGGTTACGGCACAGCCGACTATCTCTGTTTTGACGAGGGCGAGGCGTGGGTAGTGGATGCCAAGTTCGGGCGGGTGCCGGTGTCAGCAGACAGCTCGCAGCTAAAGTGCTACGCGCTGGGCGTCCTCAACGACTTCGGCTTTGACGCGCAGATCGACACCGTCCATATGACTGTTGTCCAGCCGCGCTTACAGCACATCGACACCAGAACCATGCGTCACACTGAGCTGTTCAAGTGGGCACGCGAGGTGCTCGTCCCGGCAGCGACTGCTGCGGTGTCAGAAGACCCTCCCTTAAACCCCGGCGAGCAGCAGTGCCGATACTGTAAGGCCGCGCCGACGTGTCGCCCACTGGCGCAGCATGTGTTTGGCATCATAGAGGAAGATTTTGCGTGAAGAAGGTCGAGACACTAACAGCCGACGATATCGCAAAGATTTTGCCTCACATCAGCACTATCAAAAACTGGTGCGATGCAGTTGCCGCCAAGGCAGAGGCGCTCGCGCTGGCAGGGACGCCGATTGATGGCTTCAAGCTGGTGACGGGCAGAACCTATAGGAAGTGGAGCGACGATGAAGCGGCAATTCACGCGATGGCGCTTTACACCAATGAGTCGGTAATGAGCCGAAAACCGATTTCACCTAGCAAGGCAATCGCCATGTTGGGAGAAAAATGCGATGACGTAAACGCGCTCATCGTTAAACCCGAAGGTAAGCCAACGCTGGTGCCTGAGTCTGATAAAAGACCTGCGGTGCCAGTGGCGGATGCCTTCACCGTTATAGACTGATAAAGGAAAGATAATGACCACGTTCAAGATTGAAAAAGCACGACTTAGTTTCCCATCGCTGTGGGTGCCAACGGCTTTTGCTGGCGGCGAAAACAAGAAGTACAGCGCCACACTAATTCTGCCCAAAGACAAGAACAAAGCGTTAATCAAACAAATGTTGGAGGCGACTGACGCGCTGTACAAGCAAAAGTGGGGCGATAAAAAACAAAAGCACTACTCAGCCCTGCAAAACGGCGACGATCTGGAAACGCCGCGAGAAGAGTACGAGGCCAGTTTTATTTTGAAGGCAAACAATAGAAAGCGGGTGCCGATAGTGGACAAGGATTTGTCGTTGCTGGTTGAAGAGGATGAACGCCCACTCGCCGGAGATTACGTTAATGCGAAGGTGCGCTTTTACGCGCACGAAAGAGACGGACGTAAAATGATTCTATGCTCCCTTGAGGCCGTGCAGTTTGCGGCTGAGGGCGAGCGATTTGGTGGAGGCGGCAACGCGCTGGAAGGCTTCGATGACATTAGCGGCGAAACCGCCGAAGACGTGTTCGAGGAAGCGGAGGAGTTTCTTGCTTGATCGTCAGCATAGACTTCGAGACATACTCCGAGTGTGACATCAAGGCTGCGGGTGCGTTTGCGTATGCAGACCACCCCAGCACTGAGGTTCTGTGCCTAGCTTGGGCGGTCAATGATGAACCGCCCGAGCTTTGGACGCCCGGAATGCCTGCGCCGGTTGAGCTGTTTGGCTTAATCGAGCGCGGCGCTGAGGTATGGGCGTGGAACTCATTCTTCGAGCTATGCATCTGGCAGCGGGTGCTGATGTGGCCGCCAATACCAATCGAGCAGTGGAACGACACTGCTGCTCTGGCTGCTGCTCAGGCTTACCCTCGTGCATTAGACAAATGCGGTGAGTTCATGGGTATGGCTGCAGACGCCGCAAAAGATAAGCGCGGCAAGTATCTGATCCAGAGGCTATGTAAACCCTACCGGGGTGATCGCGTCCACGATCAGGAGCTGCTGCGCGAGCTGTACGCTTACTGCCTGCAAGATGTGGTCGCTGAGAGGGCGATACGCAAAGAACTAAGACCACTTCACCCCACCGAGCGAGCCGTCTGGGAGGCAGACCAGCGGATGAACTTGCGTGGGGTGAAGCTGGACTCAGTCAATTGTGAACACGCGATCGAGATTATCAAGAAGGTTGAGGCCGCGCTCAACCAAGAGGTGTTTGAGCTGACTGACGGCGAGCTGGCCTCAACGTCCTCACGGGCTAAGTCCCTCGAATGGATCAACCGTCAGGGGCTGGTGATGGACAGCTACGACAAGGCAGCGGTGACCTGCGCCCTCGAAGGTGTTTGCCCACCGAAGGTTGAGAGGTTTCTACAGATCCGGCAGGCGCTGTCGAAGTCGAGCACCAAGAAGTTTCAGGCGATGTTGTCCTGCCTCGGGCAAGATGGCCGCGCCCACGGCACGGGCATGTATCACGGGGCCGCTACTGGCCGCTGGTCAGGGAGACACTTCCAGCCTCAGAATCTGCCGCGACCCATTGTCGATGATGTTGATCCCATTATCGATGCACTGCGGTTCCGCTGCCCGGATCAACTACCGGGGGAGCCTATGGCGCTACTGGCCTCTTGCCTTCGAGGAATGCTAGTAGCCAGCAAAGGCCGCAGGCTGATTGTGTCCGACTACTCGGCCATCGAAGCTCGGGTGCTTGCATGGCTTGCCGGTCATAAAACAGTGTTGCAGTCGTTCAGGGAGGGGTTGGATCTGTATAAGGTGACTGCCTCAGATATGTACAGTATCCCGTATGCCAACGTCGATAAGGATCAACGGTTCGACGGAAAAATAGCCGTCCTAGCCTTGGGGTATCAGGGAGGGTCGAGAGCATTTACAAAAATGGCGCAGAACTACGGAACCGACGTTGACGATGCCACGGCGCTCAAGATCCGAGACGACTGGCGAGCCGCCAACCGGCCAATTGTTAAGTTGTGGCATGAGGTTGAGCGTTCAGCGTACAACGCCATCCAGAACGGTAAGCGCGAAGAGACCAGCGTTGGCGACTTCAAGATGGTCAAGGGCGACCTGCTGTTCAAGCTGCCATCCGGGCGGTGCCTGTCGTTCCCGCAGGCGGCGCTGATCAACAACAAGATTACATACCAAGGAATGAACAACTTCACGCATCGGTGGGGAACTATCGAGACCTACGGCGGCTCGCTGGTGCAGTCGATCACACAGGCGGTGGCCCGTGACCTACTGGCGCACGCGCTTCTGAAGCTCGACGCCGCTGGTTACGACCCAATCTTAACGGTTCACGACGAGATCGTTTCCGACACAAAGATAGGCCACGGTTCATTGGATGAGTTCAATGCTCTTATGTGCGACCTACCCCAATGGGCCAAAGGTCTGCCTGTAGCCGCTGAGGGCTACGAATCTAACAGGTATCGCAAGTGAAAGAGTCGCACGTCGAGCGCACAGTCAACAGCTACGCTCGCGACAGGGGATGGCTAGCCTTTAAGTGGGTGTCTCCAGCACAGCGCGGCGTGCCCGACATGATTTATTTTAAAGACGGTGTCTGCCAGATGATTGAATTTAAAGCCCCCGGCGCAAAGCCCTCGCAGTACCAGCACGCAATCCACCGGCGACTCAAAGAACACGGCTTTCATGTCTACGTCGTTGACAATATCGCACAAGGAAAAACGCTGTTTTGAAACTATCCGACTTACACCAGTACCAGCTCCGAGCGGCGCAGTTTATCAAAGACAATCACAACGCGGCGCTGTGGGTAGACATGGGTCTAGGCAAGACCGTCAGCACTTTGACGGCGTTGGTTGATCTGCTGGTAACTAAGGACATCAAGAAGGTGCTAATCATCGCGCCGCTGCGGGTGGCGCAGCACACATGGCCCACCGAGATTCAGAACTGGGATCACTTGCAGACCTTGAGGTATTCACTCATTGCTGGCTTTGGCGTATCTAAACGCGAGCAGGCTATGCACTCATCGGCACCAATTCATATCATAAACAGGGAGAACGTACCGTGGCTGGTAGAAAGTTTAGGGCAAGAATGGCATTACGACAGCGTCATAATAGACGAGTCCAGCAGCTTCAAAAATCACAGCAGCAAACGCTGGAAGGCGCTGCGGCAGGTAGTGAAGTCGGGCAAGATCAAGCGGATGGTGCAGCTTACCGGGACGCCGACACCCAACAGCCTGATGGAGCTGTGGCCTCAGATTTACCTGCTCGATAAAGGCGAGAGGCTGGGCCACACCCGCGCTCGATTTTTAGGCGCGTATTGCCAGCAAGTCGGCCACCCCCAATGGAGCCAGTACCAAGTGCGCCCCGATAAAGTTGAGGCGCTGCATGAGAAGGTGGCTGATCTTGTTTTGCGGATGGACTCCGATGACTACCTTGAACTGCCAGAGCGTATTGACTCAGACGTTGTGGTGAAGCTGCCGACTAGAGCGCAAAAAGCATACAAACAAATGCAAGACGAGTTCCTATTGGAGCTGCAAGAAGGTGAAGTTCTTGCCGCCAACGCCGCTGTTAAAATCAACAAGCTACTGCAAATATCTTCCGGGTCTGTCTACACCGAAGATGGCTATGAGGTCATACACGATTTCAAGATCGATGCGCTGAAAGAGATCGTAGAGACCGCAAACGAACCAGTGTTGATAGCATACAACTTCAAGTGCGATGCAGAGCGTATCTGCGCCGCAATAAAAAGTGCGAAGGTTCTTAGCAAGGACAATAAGCTCATCGACAAGTGGAACCGTGGCGAGGTGCCTGTAATGCTGGCGCACCCAGCGAGCGCGGGGCACGGGCTTAATCTACAGCACGGCGGATCTGTAATTGTGTGGTTCGGACTACCGTGGAGCCTTGAGCTTTACCAGCAGTTTAATGCGCGACTGCATCGGCAGGGGCAGACTAAACCAGTGCGAGTTATTCATCTTCTTGCTGACACCCCCGTTGATGCCGCAGTCAGAAGTTCATTATTAGAAAAATTTATGAACCAAGAAGCATTGCTTAACTTTCTCCAACAATTATAATAAGTGACAACGAGAGATTGACGGGGTAGCATAACAACTAACAGTTGTTTTTTTCAATTAAGGAAACAGTGAGCGAATTTCATTCAAGACTATTACAGGCGTGCAACGACAACCCAGACATCCCCGAATACGGAAGAGGTCAGCAGACTTTTTTATCGCAAAGGTTAGACGTATCGCAAGAAGCTGTACGCAAGTGGTTTGCCGGGGAATCAAAACCAAAGGCGGCGGTAGGTCGCAAGCTGGCCGATCTTCTTGGCGTGGATTATGTTTGGCTTGCCCTCGGTACTTCATACGGGGAAATTGAAAAGAGAAAAACTGCAGCCTCTCGACAAGATTCTGCGCTATATGCCCTTACTGGTTACTTGATAGAAAAAGGTTTTGCTTGTGCATTTGATGACAACGAAAGCAACCACATTGATTTGATGTGCATACAGCAAGGGGTGCAGAACTTCATTGCGGTCAAGGCTTGTAAAAAGGACAAAGATTTTCTGTGTGTTTCTTTTTCTCAGTCCGCTATTAACGTGGTCACTACCATTGCAGCGGTAAGAACTGATAGCGGTTCTTTTTCCTACGACTTTTTATGGATTAAACCAGATGTTTGGGCGGATTACGGCCAGCGTAACGGGAATGAGATAGCAATAAAAATCAGCGCAAACAAAGGCCATTACGAGATAGGGTCAACAACGCTTAAAAAATACTTCGATGCCTTTTGATGGATAGACCTTACCTGACAGCCAGCGAGCTGGCAGAGCTGTTTAACATGAGCAAGGGAAGTTTGCTCAACGCTATATCGAGAGAAGAATTTCCGCTGCCGACCTATCGTCTGGGCAAGCAGCGGGTTGCAGATCGTGAGGTAGTCAGAGCATTTTTTAACGCTAAACGGGCCGAAGGGCTAAAACAAATTACAACAAGAAGTGGATACGACAATGGACGGTAGAGTAGAAGATCAAGACATGGTGAACCACCCGCCGCACTACAATCAGGGGGGCATCGAGTGCATAGATTATCTGCGAGATAATCTTGGCGACGAGGGGTTCAGCTACTACTGCGAGGGTAACGTCAAGAAGTACCTGCACCGCTGGCGCTCCAAGGGCCAACTACAAGATTTGCAGAAGGGCCGCTGGTATCTGGATCGGCTAATTGCGGCTCAAGAGACTCTAGAACAGTCTTAGCGTTTAAGTGAGTGTACCGGCGAAGCATGTTCATGTCTCTATGACCCGAGAAAAGCGCGACAGTCATTATGTCCAGCCCCATCTCGAACAGACGAGAGCAGCCCTCATGCCTCAAATCGTGCCAGCGTAAATCCTCAACGCCCGCTGCGGCCACGGCTCTTTTCCACGCGCTTGATATTGACACAGGTGTGTACGGAAATATGCGCTCGCTGACTTTAGACTGCTTTTGAATCAGCGCCACCGCCTCTGGTAGCAGCGGCACCCGCACATACCTCTTACCTTGGTCTGGGTGTTTACGCCAAATGCCGATGGTCTTGCCGTCATCGCCCAGCTCTTTCCACAGCAAAGACAATGTCTCGCCGCGCCGCATCGCCGTGACAACTTGAAACCTCACCAGATCCTGCAAGGGCAGGCTGGTCTTTGCGAAACTCAAGACCCTAGCTATCTCATCGTCGGTTGTTCGTCTTTCGCGCTCGTCAGATGTGCCTATGACTTTCTGGCCCTTTAAAAAGATCATGGCTTTATCGAAGTCATCCAGCTTTGGTTTGCAGTCAAAAGCAGCTTCGGCAACTTTCAACGTCTGGCCAAGCCTGACCATAAAGCCTTTGACGGTAGATGGCTTTCTAAACCCTTTGACCCCGCTCTTGCTTAAATAATTCGCGTAGGAAATAAGCGCCGATGAATCTAATTCTTTCAGCGTCTTCTGACCCAAGTCTTTTCGCAGCGTTGTTAGCTTCTCGTCCTTGTCACGGTCAAACGGGCCGTACTCTTTGACGTACTGATCGATGCACCACCCCAAGCTGGTCTTATCTTCTCGGTAGTGACCCTTGGCTATGTTCGCCTCAGTCTCGACCATGAAGGCTTGCGCTAAGGCTTTCTTGGGAAATGTTTTCGAGATCGAGGGCATACCCGCCTTGCGGATCAAAACCCGATAGTTGTCGCCACGCTTTTGAATAACACCCATGTGGTACACCTTTGGTACAGTGAAAACATGAGTGTACGTTGACAACCGTTAATTGACAAGGCTTCCAGAGCCTTACCCCTTGGGCATAAATTAAGCTAAGTTATTGATAATGAATAAAAGTTATGTGATCAATCAGACCGTGGGTCTGATAACTCTTAAACAATATCAACAACTTAAACTACCGTGGTACGCTGCTGGTGCAGTTACCTACGTTTCGGCGTTGTTTTACGCTTGCTCTTTGGTTTCTTTGCGGTCTTTGCTGCGGCCTTAAAATCCGCAGCGGTTGGCGCACCCTTGCTCCCGGGCTTTCTAGGCGTCTTTCCCGCTTTACGTCGAGCGTGAATGTTTGCGTATAGTCCTTTTCCCGGCATTACTTGCTCCTTGTTTTCTTGCCTGTTTTCTTAGCGTAGGCTTTGGCTTTCTTCTTGCCAGCCTCCGTATAAGCGAACTTTTTCTTTCCTACTTTTGGCATTAGCTTCTCCTTGATTTAGCGCCGGAGCATTTCCAGCGTTTGCGTGATAGGTTATTTGGTGTATTGGGGTCGTTGGCTTTTTTCTTTGGCAATCGCTTCTTAATGCCCAGTGATCGGGCGCAATAGCTATCACCCTTTGAGCTTCCGGGCTTGACCCGAGGGCCGCCACCCTTGGCCTTACCGGCCTGACCGTATGAAACCTTTTTTCCACTGGCCGTGACTTTAACTTTCGCTTTGCCTTTCCTTGGCGTTGGCATTGCCTACTCCTTAATCATAAAAAGTTGTTGTCTTTTGCGATACCTTCACGGGAAT
>Ga0181401_1000889_pt1 | contig 12102 bp, 17 predicted proteins | sample 24SPOviralmetaG_FD_130130 | JGI IMG/M metagenome (GOLD analysis project Ga0181401, IMG submission 130130) | Marine viral communities from the oligotrophic San Pedro Time Series (SPOT) site, San Pedro Channel, CA, USA - 24 SPOT_SRF_2011-07-20 | ecosystem: Environmental > Aquatic > Marine > Strait...
AATTCAAAGTTAATTTCTGCCGAATTGCTTAAATTAAAATTTCCTTCGTCGTTTGTGCTTTGGTTATATGTATTCATTATAATATCACTTTCTGAGATACTAATTCCTAAATTTTTGTTTTCAATATTAATTGATGACGTATCTTGAATTGTTATACCATTAGTTGCACCACTTAAAAAATCAATCCATCCTATAAAATTTGTTTGTGGTTGTCCCATTACCGACAAATCAATTAATCCGTTAAATCCTTTGTAATCGCCGTAATCACTTCCTAACATTCCAACATAAGGGAAAGCGATTCCACCACCACCTTGTGCAGTATCATTTAGTAAAGTTAAATTTCCACTTTCAAATCGGAAAGGCTTTACTTCTTTAGGCTCATAAAATCCGTTTGTAGTTTGCCATAAATCACTTCCACCTCCACCACTTATGCTTTGCCAATAGTTTAAAGAATCAATTAAGTATGCTCGGCTTGAAAAGTTGTTGATTACATTAATGTCAAAACCATTACAATTTGCATTGTCACAAATGTCAAAATTGTTGCTACCTACTTCTCTGTAGCTTAACTCTGATGCATTGTATGAATATCTGATAACACTATTGCTTATATCTGTAAATTCTACAATGCCATTGTTTAAATCAACATCATAGTTTCGTTGGGCATTTACAATCCCAAATAAAAAAATTAAAATTAAAAATCTCATAAAATTTGCTTTTAAAAACAAAAAGGGCGATGGCAAAAAACCACCACCCTTAATGTCAACCCAAAATGAAAGTTAATTACTTAACTGTTGCACAACTTAATGCACCACAATCAAGAATCCAATTTAATAGTGTTCCTTGACCTTTGCAAGCACCACCAAATACACCAGCTTCTGGAATGAATAAACCATATCCTTTTGCCAATTGAATTGTAACGAAATCGTTGCAATCTTGGTCTGTGATTAAAATGTCAAATTCTTCTCCACCTAAATTGATTGTACCTTTAAACACTTCGTCAGTATTTCTAGCTAAACCAGTTTCTGGTGCATACTTCAACCAATCAACTCTTTGGATTGCTCCAGGCATCCATGAAGCCATTCTATCTTCTGTGTCAGTACCGATTGCTCTAGCAACAACATCATAAGCAGAACTCATGTAAGCATTTGAATCAAAGTTAGTTTTAGTAATATCTGCACCATCTAAGTTTCCAACAAATAACCCTTGAGATTTCATCCAAGAATTGATTTGGTATCCACCTACCATGATGAAATTGTCCATGTAACCTTTTTTGCTATATTCGTTTGAAACGAAATTCAAAGCAAAAGGCTGTGGAACAGCAGTTGAAGAAAACAAAGAAACTGTTTTTTCTTCTGTTGATGCTGGTGTTGGATCAGTACCATCGGTGTAAGTATTTAATGCTGCTAGGTAGTCAGTCACTAAATCTTGTTCCATTTGTCTAACCAAGTCAGCTGCTAATTCAGCAGTTCTCAATGATTGCTCAGTAGCAAGACCAGAACACAAATCCAAAAACTCAGTTTTGCTAAGTTTTACTTGCTTTGATTTCTTGTAGTGTGTTACTGAAACATCCTGGTAAGCATAAGGATCGCCTTCGCCATTGTCCTCATCTGTACATACCATTTCACCACTTGAAACTGAATCACAGTTCCCACTTCTGTAACGTACTTGAATCTTACGTTTAGCTGTGTCTTGTGGTCTTGAGCCATTTGCTTGTGCATCAATTACAAATCCTTGTCTGTTGATGTCACTTGTTAATGCTGTTGTAAAGCCATTTTTTTGTATCTCGTGCAATACTGGGTTGGCTGATCCCATAATGTCGGCTAGTTGTAGTTGTACTACGCAACTAGCTTGTGCTGGTGCTAATGCTGCCATCTTTTCTAATTTTAAATTTTAACAAATAATTAAATTGTGATTTACTGCTCACTAACAGAATTACTTGCCAAATTGCAGATGGCAAATCTGAATCTTTATTAGTCCAACAATGCTGCTGGAACTTCTACACCCATTGCCTTATATTTATTTATTATTTCGGCTTTTTGTGGTGATATTTTATTGCTTGGTGTTGTTGGTGCAAATGATTGTGTTGGTTTACTTTCACTTACTCCGTTCTTTTTGACATAAGGAGAAACTACATGATTGATTAAACCATCAAAGTCTAAAGCCTTATCTTCTATTGTCGGCTTAGTTCCTTGTTCTGTTAATGCAGTAATTCCTTCAGCACCTAAATCTAAATTTACACCTAACTGATTGAACTTTGCTTTTGCTAGTAGTTTCAAATCTTCTACACTTATAGCTAAGTTTTCAATTTTGCTCAATCTTGAATTTAAAACATTGTCAATTTTAAATGACTTGATAGTGTTTGCTGCTTCAGATTTTAGATGTGGGATTTCTTCTTCTTTGATTCTTGTAAAATCATCTTTTAAAGTCATGTACTTGTCTTGCCATTCTTGTCCAGTTTGACTCGCTTGGTCTTTAAACTTATCTAATGCCACACCAAACCATTCTTTATAGGTTTCTGCACCTTCTAAATCAGTTGCATCTATATTAAATGATTTTTTCAAATCTCTTAATACTTTGCGTTCTGCTTCTTTTAATCCTTGCAGCTTGTAATCTTTTACCAGGTCAGCATCATTTCGCACTACTTCTTTGGCATTCTCAATCTCTAATTCAACAGCTTTTTGAATCTCTGCTCTTAGTTCTTCGTTTTCAATTTTGGATAGAATCTTCATATTTTTATTGGGTTTTCTTTTTGGGTTTCTTTTTTGTTGTCTTTTTTACTTTAGGCAAGTCATCAGTTTTTGTCCATTTAAGAGGATTGCTCAATAAGATTGCTGCACCTTCTGAACTGAACTCATAGCTTTTGCCATTCTTTTTATTTTCAAGTCTTACTTTTGACATAGGAAAAAATGTTTAAATACACAAAATTTACACTCACAAAGATAAAGAAAAAAATAAAGCCTTTTTTGACCTCTAAAATGTAATAAGGAATTGATAACCAAAACTGAAAGCAATACATACAACCACCTAAAACTTTGTACCATTTTGATGTGATGTCTGCTTCTTTATAGTTGTATAAATCTTCCTTTAAAAGTTGTGGTGCATCTCCTTTGAAAAACTTATCAATCAAATAATATCTGTAAAAATCAAAGATATTACCACTCTTAAATGTAAATGATAAAAACCAAATAAATGATGCAAAGTAAAAGCTATGCAGTAACATCAATACATGGTTTAGTTTGCAATGTGTAACTATTGGTCATGTATCCACTTGGCTTCTTAATAGATACCAGGATCTCGCTAAATTCATTGATGTACATTTTAGGCAAAACAATTTCATCTCCACTTGTCAAAGTCACTTCTTTTTTGATCGTGATGGACATGAACTTGATTTCTAAAACGTGCAGACCAGTTTCATCGGTCATCACTCCAGTTTGCAAATCTGTGCAAACATCAAAACATCCTAAGTTTATTAAAGTATCACAGCACTTCATAATGTATTTTTAATTTTCATTTTATTAATTTTTATCTTTTTTCTATATCTTCTTCAATTTCTTCTTCAGCATCTTCAATGATTTCTTCAATCTCTTGCCTTAATAACCATTCTTTGTAAGCTAATGGCTCATCCACACTCCAATACCATTCATCATAAGATTTAGGCTGACCATCTTTTAAAATTGTGCCATCTGGAAAACGAACTTCGTTACCTCTGTACCACATATCTTCAGTTTTATCTTCTCTATAATACATATCTTAAATTACTATTGTAAATCCTTTTGCTGTTGCTATTGTAGTGTCACAAGTTGCTGCACCAGGATTTCCAGTTATTGTTATAGTCTGCGTTCCACTTGCAGTCCCTAATGATGTAAACAATGCATCTAATGCTGTTGCACCCATTCTACAATTTATAATACTAAAACCACTTTGACAATTTGGTAAAATTAATTCCTCTAAAAAAGTACAACCACCAAAAGGTCTTGAACTACTAGTCAAATTCATTGATGTTGGGTTAGCTGGGAAACTTGAAAAAATTAATTTCTTACTTGTGGAATTGTTAAATAATCTCCTAACATTTGTCGCAGTACAAGCTATTGTGCCAGTTACTTCAAAAGTTGAACTATAAAACCTATCAATGCCATTATTGCCAATTGTTATGTTGCCTATTGCAGATGCGTTTGTAGAATTTATTCTACAATTAGTAGAATTAATATTTTTAAATCGTCCATAATTAAATGTCGCTCCTCCAATAACATTATCTAAATTATAATTTACAGAGAATAAATTCTGACTACCATAAAAATATATAGGTGATGGGCATATGAATTGCTCAAGATTTAAGTAAGAAAGATTATTCCAACATCTTGTTTTTGTAGTACCTTGATTTGTGCATTCTATAATTCGTAAATAAGGATTTTTGTGTATTTGTATTCTTGGATATAAACCAGCAAAACTACATCTAATATCTGCAAACATATTATTATGCAACTCCCAAGTAGTTTCACTTGTAAAACCCCCTATTTGTTCTGCTTTAAAAATTACTTGTTTATAGTTTCGGTTTGTGCCATCCTCTGTATAAACACTAACTGCACCACTTAAACTTGAATAATCATATGTGTAAGTTTGTGGGCTACCATTTGATGTCACTATTGTACCATCATTTTCAAAATCCCACTCTATTCTATTATTATTAGCTTCTACTCTCATTTCATTTTGCCCATCCTCAAATACTAAAACCAAACCATATAAAACTTTATCTACAATTGTTGGCATAGTTAACCACTCTGTTGGTCTTGTCCATCCAGTACTTAATTTAATTGTATTTCCACTCAAACTTGTTGGTGTTAATACATTGTCATCTTGGTCTGTTAAAACTATGTCTTGGTCTTTTACTGATGGCTTAGTGATAAAGGCTGCACTATTAACTGTGATGGCTTCATCTGGCAATTCTAAATCTCCACCACTTGCCACATTTACATCATAAGAATCATCACTATTGCTTACTCTTGCATCTCCTGGTAAACTTACCACAATCTCAGTTCCATTGTATGTCGCATCTATTGACGCACCATCTTGGTCAACCAATGTTAAGTTTAAATCTGTGCCACAAGTTGGCTCATATCTTAAAACACTATTTATGTAAACCTTGACATCATTTGTAATTGGTATAACTACATCACCATTGCAAGTAATATCTTCACAACCATCTAAAGGCATATATTCTGTGTAGCTAATTTTTACAAGCCTATATCCTTCCATTGGCTTTACTTCGCCAGTTTCTTGCTTTAAGATGATTTCTTTTCTTATATCAACTTCATCAACTTCATATCTTAGCCTATTGTAGTTTGCATTAAATACGTTTAAAGCTGCATACATTATGCCATTCAAATCAAATTCTTTGAACTGCAAAACCAATACTTTGGGTGATGCGATCTCGTAAGGTGTACAACTCTTTATTTGTATTTCTGCCTTTTGAATCTTTAAAGGTCTGTCATCAAATCTTGTATAAAAATAGTTTACCTTTCGGTCAGTTAAACCTACATCTTGCTCATTCTTTAAAACACGACCACCTAACAATAAGGCATCCTCAGAATAGGCTTCAAATATCCCACCTCCGTTAATCGCTTTTATGTTGTCTATCAAGTTCATTTACTATCTTTATTGCTATTAATTTAATATAATATTCATGATTAAACTTTGTCAAACAGTTCCCTAATCTTGTCGGTGAAAAATCTGTTTGCTGCTTCAATCCCTCTTGTTGTGTCATCCTTTCTTACTTGTACCAAATCACCATGTCCGTTTCTTTCAATCTGACCTCTATATACTTTACTAGTATCTGCTTTGCCTTTTCCATATGCACGATTCACAACACCATAAACAATATCTTTGCCTTCCTTTCCAACAGTCAAACTTCTTACAAATTCACCACTTAACTGCATATTAATGTAGTTAGTATTTTGCCCATATTGTGTGCTTCTCAACTTTTCATATGCTTTGGACTTATACTTCTTTCTAGGCTCTCCATTGTCCAATCTTTTTCTGTGTGTTGCCTTAGTATCATTTGCAATTATAACAGACATACCCTCAAGAATAAATGGTATCCCTTTGGCAATTTCTACTAGTTTTTTATCTAAGTCTTTAAAGTTCCAATCCACAATTTTCCAATGCCCATTCTATAAGGCTTTCTTTTGTATTTATCCAAATGTCATTCCCATTTACCAGGTAGTACACATTTGTTTTAAATTTTAGTTTGTAATTCTCACATAAGTCAATATAATACCATCCATCAAGTATGTAGGCATCTACCTTAAATTGTGCTTTCTTTGCACCTCCACAACCACAACTCATATGTACCAGTTTATCTCATAACCCTCACAAGTTTTACAGCAAGAATCATCAATCAGTTGGATGTACATAAGTCTTACTTTGTCAGAATATTTTTCATACATTCCCATCCAAATGTCTTCCCTATCTATGCTCTTTTCTTCATTGGATAATCTTACCACATCATTTAAGTTTTCACTTAATCTTAAATCTTGTGCAATCAAAACTCCAGTATAGTATAGGACTGCATTTTTAAAATTACTATTGCCCTTAAATCTGCAATCAAAATCACATACCAAACTGAAATCCACTTGTAAACCAGTTTGACCTTGCGTGTAGCTTACATCTTTACAACAATTGTTTGCCCACTCACAAGTTCCTAATGTATTGTAAGGTAAATACAAAACATCATCTAAGTAGATTTCAATGTCTTTATTCTTGGCAGTATATTCTACATATACATCATCAGCTGTGTTAAAGGAAAATGTTGTGATTGTTGAGCCATCCTTAATGTATAAAGTTGTGTCAATATCATTTACAGCATTGGCAGTCACTTTGTCTATTCTAATTCGTGCATCTTTACACAATGAACTTAAAACAACCGAGCCACTATAATCAACCTGGCTTGTGCCAATATCATTCAAACTTCCTACAACTGGTACACCATTATAATTAGGTCTTACATCTGCCAAAACATATTCAATGGCTTCGTTGATCTTTTGTGTGCCATAGGCTTTTCCAGTTAAACTTGCTTCATTCGCAATCTTAGAAAGTTTGGAAATGCTTATGCCTATATCTTCCAAAAACTTGCCACTTGTTGATGTAGCATCTCCACACGATTTAATCCCTATATAATTGTTGTAACATTCCATGTTTAATTCATTTCAATTGCCATTATTACCATTTTACTTTGTCTGACCAATAAGCAGCTGACATTTTGCCTTTGGCTATATTTTTAGCGTGTCTAGCTTTGAATGCTCTACGTTTTTCTTTCATTGCTTTAGATTCGCCCTTTTTTGGATTACCAGCTGTCTTTGCACCTTGTTGCCCAAAACGTATTGTCTTAATCTTATCACCTTCCTTTGCCACAACTATGTGCGACTTTGTTGGATGGTTAGGTGTGCGTTTAGGCTTGTTGTATTTATCAACTTTTGCCCTTACTAATCTGTAATCTTTTTCAGCCATCAGCTAATCACCTTTAAATAATCTCTAATAATTGCACACTTCAAATATCCTTCTACACTATCCAATTCTTCAAAATGCTCTAAAGCACATTCAATGGATTCAATACTGCCCATTGAAAGCCAATCTAAAAAGTCCACATCACTCATTTGTATTAAATGATTAGTTGCTGCTTCTTGTGCTAATGCTGACAATATCAAAAATTCCACTTTGTAAAGATACTAAAAATAGAAATGCATATTTTGAGCAAAAACTAGTAGATTGGTATTGCTTCGTGTCGGCAATTGTAGCCACCTCTGTTTGCTGTAAAATTGCTAAAATCAGTTCCTGGAATCATTCCACTACATTTAAATCCACCTAATGTTCCACCAGCATTTGCGATTGGGATTTCATTTTCTAATTGCTCATCAGTCAAAAATTCAAAGCTAGTCCAATAAAGACATTGACCTCTTGTTGTGTCTATGTTTGAATTTACATATGCAATTTTAGTCATTCCATACTTGTCTTTGATTACTCCATTAATAGCACCATCATATTGCCTTAAAGTATCATTTGCAACTTGACCAATGTTTCTCTGTAATATACCCAAATTACCATCACCTAAAACATATTCTTCAAGTAACCCTCTAGCATCTTCTAGGCTTGTCCCTATCAAAACATTTCTTGTTAGGATCTCTTTGATTGGCTCGGTGAATTTACCACTTACACCACTTTGTAAAAGATTGTTTTTGACAATGTCTATCTGAGCCTTTTTGTAATCATTTAAAGGCACTTTCCTTAGTGATATGCCATTGACTTCTTTGTGTAGTGATTTTTGCAGATTGTTTATCTCATCAAAACTTACTAGGTAATCATCAACAGCACTCTTGTAATCACTTTTTAAGATTAGATTGTTTAGCTTGTTTGATATTTCATTGATTAATCTTGCTTTGTCTGGCACACTAAGATTCCGACCATAGTAAGAGCCAACCAATTTATTTAATTCTTTGGCTAGTTCCTTTTCTACATTTATCAGATTTTTATTGAATTGATTTGCTACTTCTTCAATATAATCATCCTTCAGTTGGGCGAATTTCTCCATTTGGCACTTTTTCAATTAATGCTGATGCGACCTCTGGAGTAAATCCATAAATCTCTTGCAATAGTTTTTCTGCACTTGCTTCTGTCATTTGACCTTGTGCAACTGCTTGATTGATTGATATGATACCTTGAACACCACCAACAGTTCCTTTAAGTTTAGCTTTTGCTTCGGCTTCAATATCTATCTTAGTTTCTACAACTGCATCAATATCACTTTCATCTATTGCTTTAGGGTTTATGATTTGTATCACCTCATCATACAATTCTGAATTAGTTTTTCGCACATAATCATCACCATACTTTTCTGCCAATTCATTTAAGGTCACTATACCCCTCAAATGGAACTCCATATCTTCTTTGGTGATTGGACTATCTATCGCAGCAGATAGGTTTAGTATGTCGGCTTCAGTCTTTCCATATAGCACATCATGTTCCAGGATAACACCCAAAGTCTTTCTTTCAATATCACTCTTTATGTCTGCTAAGTATTGTTTTGTTATTGCTGACTTCATTTGGCTAGGCAATGTACTTGAATTCAATTGGCTAACCTCTTTAATAAAGTCAAATGTATTTGCACTTCTTACACTACGAATGGAATAAACACGAACTCTCCGATGGTCGGCTTTATCGTATATGATGATGTTTTGAATTGCCTTTAAGCTAAATTCTAGCATCTCAATGTAGTTGCCTACAATCTTTTCCATAAGTGCATAATAGCACTCTTTATCTTCTTCTTTTGCTGTTCCACTTTGTGCAGTCCTAACATAGTTCAAGCATAATGCATCATCCACTTTTGGCAGTAATGTATTAAAACAATGATTCATGTTAAATTCTAGTAATTCCGATCCACTAGAATAATACTCCACAAACGGTGTGCTTTTTCCGTTATCATCTCGCCTTCCAGTTGGCTTTCTTTGAATATCTCCATATGGTGATGTGGTGAACATTTTACCACTTCCATTGCAATCTGAACAAGTATGGTCAACACCTTTTATTGTTCTGTACCCTTGACCATTGCAACTACCACAAATTGATTCATTGAAAACTCTTAAAGGATAAGCATTTTTGATTTGAACAGCTTTGGCATCACTATAAGATGATAAGAAATCCTTGCCATACTCTGCTGCATTTGCCAGGTAACTTTCAAAGTATTGGAAATCTTCACCCATTACTTCAACACTACTTAAATCACCTCCTAATGGTCTTGTCGGTCTAAACCCTAAACCATTGTCTGGTACATAATATTCTTCAGTAACATATTTCAGTTTTCCATTCTTGTATCCTATTGGAATGTATCTATAAAATCCACTAGGATCCACTCCCATGTAATATTTGGCACTTTGCACTTTGCCATTGTGTCTAAACTTCCATTTGCCATGACACCAAATAGTGCAATGGGCATCAAAGTAAAGAACATCTTTGGCTATGTAAGGCTCAAAATCTAACTGAACATTAAACCCTTCAACACCCATTGGATGATTCGGTGGGTTATATTCAGCATTTAAATCTGGATTTGTAGGTAACCAAACTAGATGTGCATTTGGATATTCAACTACTTCTTGAAAAATAGATATAAGATATTGAACAATAGAGTATGTGCCTAAAGGTGTGTTTATCCTTTTGTTAGCCAATACTTGTTCAAGTTCTTCTTGTACATCATAAGACAAACCAACAGAACGCACAGACTTTTTAAAGGCATCAATAGCCTTTATAAAGCTATCTCTAGTGTAAAGATAGCTGTTGTTTGTTCTATACTCGGTTATGTCTTTCGGCTCATTAGGTCTATACTTATGTAATAACTCAGCAAGACCTTTGCCTCTTGTATGTAACAAGATTTTATCACTAGCCTTTTCCCATTGTTTGGTAGGAATAGAACTAGTGATAGTATCTATTTTATCAAAAATGTAATTCATCTAATTTTTATCTTATGCTAAGTCATCTAAAACACCTGGTAACGCAACACCCCCAACAATACCGATGTAGTCAAAAGACACTTCAATATCATAAAAAGCTGGCTCATTTGAATCTTCATTCATAATGTAATCCCATTTGTTTTCAGAAACTTGAAATCCAGCACTTTCTGATGCGTAATCTGGATGAACATAGAATAAGCCATCACAACCAATCCAAAACAATCGGTAAGCACCTAAATTGTTCTTTGCTGTGTTATGAATAGCATAATCAGTATTAGCAGCTGTATCTACTCCATAAGTTCTAAAAGTAACTGTGTGTGTTTCACCTACTTTTTGCTCTGGTCGGCAGCTTGATAATTTTTGACTTACTTTTGTGGTTTCTGGTTTTGCACCGATTCCTTCAGTCGTGATATGAACTTGGTTAGCAGCTACAGCTGTTGCCCATTCAGTTGGATCGGTAATGTCACTAAATACATAGTCACATTTAATCAACCCTAAATATTGTATCCCACTTTTTCTTGTTTCTATTTCGCAGCCAGCATTGGGGAAAACTGGAACGTCAACTGCACAAGATGTTGCACATAATGCCATTTTTGATAAATTTTAATTGTTAACAAATTCAATTTTGGATTGACATTGTATTATTTATTCAGCTTCTTCAGCTTCTTTTTTTTCTTTCTTTTTTTTAGGTAACTCACTTTTTGGTTTTGATGTTAAAAATCTTTCTGGATAAAGTTTGTTGGCAATATCAAATTGCTCTTTACTTTTACTAACCTCTTTACTATTATTCCAAGTATCATATACTTTCATAATTCAATTTTTACAAAGATAAACAATTTTTGAATGCACTTTTTTAGGGTGCAATGAAAATAAATAGTACAAAATTCTTTGGTTTATTATTTTTTTTATTATCTTTACATTATTAAGTTAATTAAAACAAAACAAAATGCAAAATTTAAAATACACAACTCAAGAAATGATAGAAAGATTTATAACAAGACAAGGCTCTATATTTGAAGCAATAACCGAAGCGAATTGCCAAAGAAGAATGCAAGATTTTAAAAGTGAAGATTACAAAAAATGGGCAGAAATAGAAAAAACATTAATATCAATAATCAAATAAACAAAACGGAGGATGCCGAAAAGCCTTACATTAAGTTGTGAGGCTTTTTTTTTAGCATCTCTTTATATCACTCTCACATTGCTGATATAAGGTCACTTCAACAATCCACAAGCCACTACTAGTGTTATTCTTTTCAAACAATGCTGTGTTAAAATAGCTTTTGCCATTCACCATGATGTTTGTGCCTTGTAAGACAGCTTTAAGATGTTTGGCAGCCGTTTCATTCAATACTGCTTTAATGGTGTAGGCATCCCAATTCTTTGCATAGGTCTTTTGACCTTGACTATTGTATGCCACATCATTCATCTCAAACTCGCTTAGTTCCATGTCTGTGTTTAGATAGATGTTGTTTACATATGTGCCATCATAGTAAGCACCTAAGCAATCCAATGCATTATCCCTATATTCAGAACTAATCATCAATAAATCTTCACACCTTGCTCTGCAATAGGCTTGTGATGTGAATTCCAGGTCAACTCCATCAAT
>Ga0181401_1000891_pt1 | contig 12098 bp, 14 predicted proteins | sample 24SPOviralmetaG_FD_130130 | JGI IMG/M metagenome (GOLD analysis project Ga0181401, IMG submission 130130) | Marine viral communities from the oligotrophic San Pedro Time Series (SPOT) site, San Pedro Channel, CA, USA - 24 SPOT_SRF_2011-07-20 | ecosystem: Environmental > Aquatic > Marine > Strait...
CGACGGGTTTAACTGATGAGTTAGATGCATTTAGATTTTTCTATGATGAAGCTTCTGATGTAATGAAATTTAGAGCAGCTTGGAGACTTGGTGTCGGTGTAGGTGAAGTAAACCTATTCGGTACTAACGATATGGCGTAAATCAAACTACCAGAGCTACTCAGGTGGCTCTGGTTTTATTAACTAAAAAAAACAATAAGTAACTATGGCATGTAACATAACCCAAGGGGTAACCCTCGATTGCGTGGACCAAAATGGTGGTATTGAGAAGATCTTTATTGCTAACGGACCCACAGAATCTTTTACTGAGTCGGCTGGAACTATTACAGCGATTACAGTAGGTGGTTCAGCACTTACACCTAGTGACTTCTTTGAGTTTGAGGTTCCAAGACAAACTAGTTCATTCACAGAAACTATCAATGTATCACAAGAAAACGGTACATTATTCTACGATCAGGCATTAACAATGATCCTAAATAAAAGAGATGCAGCAATAAGAGATCAAATCTTATTACTATCTCAGAACAATGAAATGGTTGTTGTCTTTAAAGACAATAACGGTAAATATTGGTCAGTAGGAATTGCTAGAAATGCATATATGACTGCAGGTACAAATGTATCTGGTGTGGCGTATGGAGATAGATCGGGGAGTGAATTAACTTTCAGCGGAATGGAAGAACAACCATCATTCGAAGTTACAGGAAGTATAGTCGAAGCATAAAACTTTAACTAGCTTAAATATCAACAGAAAAGGGTTACTTTAATTAGTAGCCCTTTTTTTATATTAATTGTTTTGGAGAATACGGTGCTGATTTAACCATAGGCCAATGTCTTTCAGTACACCATAAGCCATCAACTAACACACCATATTTATATGTAGTACCATTAATCCAGATTTCTGGTTGATAGTGTGCTTCTATATTACATTGTGGATGGCCTTCGACAGCATCATATAAATGACCTTCTACTAGATATTTAACATCAGTTTGTATATTACGCTGGTAACCTAACCTCACGCAGTCCTCTAACAACTTAGAGACTCGCTGGACATCATGTGGTCCTATAATAGTTAAATCTATATCATTGGCAGTAGTGTCTCCTAGAATGCTCCCATGTGTCCACAGCTCGTAGTCAGTCCAGTCTAATTCTTTGATTCTATCTAGTAATTCTTTAACAATAGGTGACTCTAAACCTGCAAGAGGTAGACTCATACACTCCCATTCACCATATTTGATGTGTTTTATCATATTTTATTTATCTTAATTACAACTCACGCTGTTTTTATATTTCTTAATATACAAATACAACTAACTAGAGTATGACATCAATCGTAACACCAAATGGAGTAACAGGTTCTTATATAGAAATGTTTTGGAACGGACGTATATCTTATCAAGGCCAGTTCTGGACTTGGTATAGATCTTTAAACACACAAGAGTGGCTAGGACCGTTTCCACTTAATGATAGTGCAATTTTAACAATTAATGACAGGTATTCTAGATGGTTTGTTCAATGTGATCAAATTCCAGATTTTGCAAAGCAACACAGAGATGGTTTTTATCAAGTGGTTACAACACCAGCATTTGGACCTACTGATAAACCAACATTTGGTCCTATAAATTTAGGTATGGTTAGATTAATATTTAGTCCAGGTGGTGAAATAGACACTAAGCCTTATATCTCTAATAATGAGCAAAGAGAGTCAGATACATACTTTAGACCTAATTATACATAATATAAAATATGAGCACAAGAAATCCCGAGAGTTTATACTCTATTAAAGGACAAGCCTTTACAGCGCTAGAATTACCAGTTATCTCTGAAGTAAGAGGTAAAGACTATATGAGATTCGGTGGCGATAACTTATTTCCACAAACTATTATAGGATTATATGATACATCAGCAATTAACGCTACATGTATTAATGCAATTAGAGATGGTATTGTTGGTGAAGGTATTATAGACTACGGTACAGAGTATATAAACTCTGATGGTGAGACTATTAACGAAGTCTTTAGTAAGATTGCATTAGACTACACACTATTTGGTGGGTATGCTATGAATGTGATCTGGAACAAAGAAGGTAATCGCATAGCGGAAATGTATCATTTACCTTTTGCTAATGTAAGAGCTGCTATTCCAAATGATGAAGATAAGATTACAAGTTATTACTATTCATCTGATTGGACTGCTATTAGAAAATACAAACCAGTAGAATACACTGCATTTAGTGTAACTAACACTAAAGGTGATGATGCATCACAAATATACTACTGTAAATCATATCAGCCAGGTCAAGATGTCTATCCACTGCCACCGTATGTATCGGCTATGAACGATATCCAGCTTGATGCGCGTATCGCTAGATTCCACAACGCGAACATCTCTAACGGTTTATCTCCATCTATGTTTATTCAATTCAGAAATGGTATTCCTAATCCTGAGGAAAGAGCAGATATCTATAGAGAAATAGAGAACACATTTACTGGCGAAGAGAATGCTGGTAGATTCTTCTTAGGTTTCTCTAGACCTGGTGAAGAAATGGAAGTAACACCAATAGAATCAGCGAATGATGACTATTATTTATTAGTTGATGCTAGAACAGTTAGTAGAATATTAACTGCGCATAGAATAACTTCTCCAAAACTATTAGGAGTTGTAGATGCATCTGGTTTCTCTAGTAACGCTGATGAAATTATTACAGCTTATTCACACTTTATGAATTCAGTTGTAAGACCAAAACAAACTAAAGTAATCGATACTTTTGGTTACTTATTAAACTTATATGGCTTAAATGTAACATTAGCTGTGGAACCAGTGCCTATGATTATTGGTACTGATGCAGATGATATTGCTGTTGAAGAAGACATAACAAATATAGCAAACGATTAATATGGCGAAGCAAGTACTTCTAGTCTCAGAACAAAGACTAAAACAATGGACTCAGTTAGATGACAATGTTAGACTAAATGAGATTACACCACATATATTACAAGCGAGTGATATCTACATTCAAAATTTGGTTGGATCTAAATTATATGCAAGATTACAAGCTGGTATAATAGCTAATGATCTAAATGCGGATGAAGAGTTATTACTAAATGATTATGTTGGTAAAACACTAATGCAATACGCTTTATACATGATCTTGCCTAGTATTAAATATAAAGTAGTTAATCAAGGTATTGTTAATGGTACGTCAGAAGAGACTGCACCTACCACCTTAGAAGAACTGAGATACCTTAGAGGAACTGTTTTAGACACGGCAGAGTTTTATGCTACTCGTTTAGTAGAGTTCTTTAGAGATAATCCTGGTATGTTCCCAGAGTATACAAATCCTGGAACAGATGGTATGATGCCAGATAAAACAGATCAATATTTTAGTGGACTACAAACTAATGTACCACTATTAAGAAATCAAAACAACCTTTGGATATATGCGGACTGCGGAACAGACTGTGACCCCGATTGTTCCTCGTGCAACTAAGCCGACGAACACGAACATCACAAAACTAAAAATATTTTTAAGTAAGAATGGGAAAAGTGGACAAAATACTAAATAGTTGGTTAAGTAAAAAACTGTTTGTTTTCGTTATAGCTACAGCTCTTGCACTCTTTGGCGATCTAACTTCATCAGATTGGGTGATTATTGCAACTACTTACATTGGTACGCAAGGAGCTATCGATGCAGTAGAGAGATTAAAACGAAACAACTAACTAACAAATTATATTTCTATATAGATGGATATACAATTAGCAACAAGAGACTACGCACTCTGTCTTAGTAACAATACTATTACAGAACCAACTGGTGGAACATGGGTTTCAGCGGCAGCTCTATATTTAGGAGCAACTGGACCTGTTAATGGTAGTTGGATCCAAGCACTATGTGCACAATTAGGCATTTCACAACCCTTATATGGTTCATGGGTAATAGCACTTGCAGATCATTATGGTATTTCACAGCCTGAAAACGGCACATGGTGGTTCGCAATAGCCGATACTGTTTGTAACGGTGGTGCACCTCAAGTACCTTGTATCTGGGGTGTTAATGTTAATCAATTTGGCATTGAAACCAGAACATTTGGTAGTACAGCACCTTGTGCAGTAATACCTGTTGTAGAACTAATATGGAATACTACAGATACTGACTGGAACTTAGAAGATGAAGAATGGGCAATAGACCTTAACCCTCCAGCACCTCCAGTGTGGTCATCGTTTACAACTACTAATGATCTACAACCAAATGTAAATGGTACAGCGGAAGCTTTTAGTACAATTACTTTTGTAATAGATGCACAAACTTACACTACAACAACAAATAGTCTTGGTAATTGGCAAATACAAATTACAAATGATCTTGTAGGTGTTCAAGCACCTGGTACAGATTATTTAGGTAGTTGTACAGCAACAGATGCAGCAGGTAATACTTCGGCTGCTACAACAGCAACTATTACTTCTATATCTACTATAATAACTTATAGTTTTAATTTAACAGATAGTTATGGAGATGGCTGGAACGGAGGTTACTGTATAGTACAAAAAGAGTCTAGCCCTGGAAGTGGTATATGGACAGACGTAAACTATAATGGTAACCCATATGCATATAATACTTCATCCGATATGACCGCAGATATAAACAGACAGTACTATGCTACAGATGGATTACCTAATAATAATACAGATAGAGTAGTTAGTGGTCCTGCTGGAATTAGATATGAATTGTGGGATCCACGTGATCCTGGCTACCCGAGTAATAGTACTCAAGACTATAATGGCCCAGTAAATGTTACCATAAATCTAGTCCCAAACACATCATATCAGATAGTTAGTGGTAATCTAGGTAGATATCAAAATGAAAGAACGTGGACGTTACATAATGAACTCGGTGCTCTCATAAAAACATTTAATGGGGGTGGTGCTGACTGGGCACCAGGTTTTGTACAATTCACATTTACAACATAAAAAAACGAATAAATAAAACAAACACAATAACATATGTCAAGTTTAATAAATCAAAAAATTAAAGACACGTACGAAGGTTTAATTAAAACCTCAGACGAACAACCAATTGATGGTACACTTAAAAACCTTCAAGATGGTAACGGTGGCGTATTGCCAATCCAAGTTAGTACAGGTGGAGTTAACTTTACAGGTACAGTAACTGGTATCACTGCAGGTGGTATGGTTGCAGGCACTGGAACAGACTCAATAAGAAGTGCTGATGATTTAACTACTAACCCAGCAAATGCTGCAGGAGATAGATCTATCGCTATAGGTGAAGGAGCCGCTGCAACCGCAGAAGGTGCTGTAGCATTAGGAGAAGATACACTGGCCGATGGTGAAGATTGTGTCGCTATCGGTAGAGGTGCTAATTCAAATTCAGAATCAATTGCAATTGGTGATGGTTCTACAAACGCTAGTGGTAGATCGGTATCAATTGGTAGATCTGCATCGGCAAATGGAAATGGAGTGGCTATCGGTAACTTTGCACAGGGTTCAGGTGGTACAGCAATTTCTATAGCATGTTCGTCTATTGGCGGAATGTCAAATGCTGCAAACAATGCATTAATGATAGTACCAGGTCCATATGGTGGATCAACAGATAGTAATGCAGCTGGTGCTATTGTTTTAGGAGAAGGTACTGGAATTTTAAGAGCAACTTCAAATGCAGTAGGAGGTATTGCAATTGGAAGTAATACTGTTACAGATGGATTAAATTCTGTTGCTTTAGGTGCAGGAGTAACTGCTAATGTTGAAAATACAGTTTCAGTAAAAGCACTAGAAACACAAACAGATTCAACACCAACTGCTGGTGGTATTATTATGTCAGATGCAGGTGGAACAGATAGAAGAATAAACATCGATGCTTCTGGTACCTTACAAATTGACTCAACTCCAATCGGTGGAGGTGGACTTGCTGCTGGTTTAATTAGTGGTTCAGGAACTGATTCAATGCAATCAGCTTCTACTTTAACTACTGTGGCTGCAAATGCATCTGAAGCAGATACTATTGCTTTAGGTGATGGTTCAATTGCATCAAGTGCTAATAATATCGCAATAGGTAATACAGCCAATGCAGGTGGAGATAATGCTTTTGCTAGAAGTAACATTGCAATTGGTTTTAATACTGATGCAACAAATGAAAAAGATGTAGCTGTAGGTAATGAAGCACAAGCAACTGGATCTCGTACAGTTGCCATTGGTGATAGTGCTAATGCATCAGGTAGTAGATCAGTAGTAGTTGGCGCTAGTTCAACAGCATCAGCATTTAGCTCATGTGTATTCGGAGCATTTAGTGAAGCAACCGCTGAAGGTGCTACAGTAGTAGGTGGATATGGTTCTTCTGCAACGGCGGTAGATGCCATAGCAGTTGGTAAAGAAGCTGACGCTACAGCAATTGGAGCTATCGCAATAGGAAAACTTGCACAAGCAACCGCTGATGGAGCAGTAGCAATTGGTTCAGGTATCAATGCAGTTACTGCGGATACTGTAACAATGGATAAATTACAAATCTTAGATTATGCAAATATAAATTATGCAGATGATACTGCAGCGGCTGCGGGTGGAATACCTTTAGGTGGTGTATATCATAATGCAGGTGATTTAAAGATTAGAATAGTATAATAAAAAAATTAAATATATAACAATATGGCAACATTACAAAATGCACAAATAGATCAGTCGTTCGGTGCGCTATTAAAAACAGACGACAATGGTAACATTACCGCAACGGCAAAAGCAATAACTGACGGTGCTGGTAATGCTACTAATATGGAAATGAGTAACACAGAAACTAAGTTTTCTAGTGGTACTGTAGATTTTACAGGAGCAACAGTAATCGGAGCAGGTGGAGCTGCAGGTTTAGAAAGTGGTGCAGGTTCTGATTCAATGCAATCAGCGGCAAGTTTAACTACTAACCCAGCAGCCGCTACAGGAGATGAGAGTATTGCACTAGGTGAGAATGCCTCTGCAGGTGGAGCTGCAGGAATTGCTATTGGTAAAGATGCTACACAAGGTTCTTTTGATGGAGTTGTTGTTGGACCTGGTGCAAGTTCAGCTTCAAATGGTACTGCAATCGGACCTTTTGCTACAACAACTGGTAATCAGGGTATGGCAATTGGTCATACATCAAATGCAACTAATTCAGGTACCGCCGTAGGTCGTAGAACAGATGCTACAGGAAATAACTCTTTTGCAGGTGGTAATGAAGCTCAAGCAACTGGAAATGCATCTATCGCAATAGGTAATGCAGCAAATGCATCTGCTGGAGAATCAATGGCATATGGAGATAATGCAGTTGCATCATCAACTTCAGCTGCGGCATTCGGACAATATGCAGAAGCAACTAACAATTATGCAATAGCATTTGGTAGAACTTCAGTAGCATCAGGAGATGGAGCTGTAGCTTTCGGACAACAAACATCGGCTGCTCAAGCAGGTGCAGTTGCAATGGGAAGACAAGTAACCGCTGATACCGCAGATACAACACACGTAAGAGCACTTAAAATTGTTGCACCAGATGGAGCAGCATTAGGAGGTAATGGTATTACAATGTTATCACCTGATGGAACTTCATCAGAAGTAACAGTAACTAATAATTCTGAATTAGCCATCAATGGTACACCGATCGGTGGAGGTGGTGGTGGAATAGTTAGTTTTGAGCTACCTCAATTTACTGTACCTAACACGGCTCAGTCTGATATTTGTTACGCAGTAGTTACTATACCAGCTAATACATTTGGTAATGGTGATATCTTAGAATTTAGATCTTTTGAGAATAGAGATACTCTTAATAATACATGTTATGAATCTTATTGGTTTAGTGAACAATCACAGACCGTAGGTCAAGCAGTAGTAGGAGATGCTTCTGCTAAACAACAAGCAGGATTACAGTCTAGTACTAATGGAGTAACATACTATCAAAAAACACTATTTATCACTGCTGCAGGTACTGCGGTTTATACATATGGTACACCAAATGAAACAGGAAATGAAACAGTAAGATCAGGAGATCCTGTAGAAGTACAAACAATTGATTGGTCAGTAGCACAATACTTTTACTTCCAAGCTTACAATGATTCAACAACAGGTTCAGTAACTAATTATGGAACTATTTTAAGAAAAATAAACTAATGGATGTAAACTAATAGCTGCGCTGTTATTAAGTTTATTTAGGCCGAGGGCTCTCAGAAATGGGGGCCCTCTTTTTTATGCAAAAGAAAGCCCCTAGAAATGGCAATAACTAGGGGCTTAGTAGTGGCTAAAAGAAAATAAAAATAGAAACATAATAATAACGCCACTACCTAATATGTATCTACATTTTTTTGAAACAAATTAAGAGTGTGATATATAATAAGTGATTACGGTTTTGTGAGGACTTACTGTAGTCATAATATAATTTTTTATTGATTTTAGAAGGGGTTGGATTTCATGTTTCCAGCCCCTTTTTTTAGGCTCCTTTTTTTCCAGATTTAGGGGATATATAAACTATAAGTATATTATTTTGAAACAAAGATATACTTATGTGTATAATGAATGTAACAACGAAGTTACACACTTAAAAAAAATAAAAATTATGTACAAAATCGGAGACAAAATCAAACACATTAGAAACCACGCAATCGAAACGCCAATGGATCTAATCAACACAGGAACAGTGACCTACGGACCTGTAAAAGTAGAAGGAGTAGAACACTACAGAGTTAAATGGGACAAAAAACATGAAGGTAGATTCAACCAAGGAGAAACAATAGAAACTCTACTATCAACAACCAAATACAGTTTCAAACTAATCTAAAACCAAACGGGAGAGGCACTAAGTCTCTCCCTTAATTAACTAAATATAATATAATATTATGACACAACAAGAAATTGCAGTCTTCTTAGAAGACACGAGAGTACAGATCCAACTAGCGATCGACGAATCATTTAGACCTAAGTACAAATCAGATACTTGGTTGAAACAAAAAGATCTACAAGCAGTAGAAAGAATTATCATGCAACTAGTAGATAATAAAGAGGATGATCAGTTCTCTAATAAATGGCTAGTAGAACAAACAGGTTTTTCTAGTAAGTGTATCAGAGAGAACTTGGCTAAGCTAATCCAGAAACATATAGTAAAGAAGGTCGGATGCACACATAATTACACAACTGTAAAAATATTTTAATCATGGCACTATTAAAACGACAAGACGAGCTTATTAATCTGATTAATAAACCTCATGAAGAAAACTATTGGAGATGTTATTTAGAGGAATTTGATACTCAAATAATTGAATATGCTTACCGTTTAGAATGGGGTAATGCTGAAATAGCACGACAAGAATTATTTAGATTGGCATCCATATTTCCTATAGAATGGAGACGTACTATAGAAAGATATCGAGATCATGCTGATGTACTAAAAGATGAGATTGTAGAATTAGAAAATAATTACATTTTAGAAAAAGACAATGTAGAGCATGAATCGTAAACAGTTTTTAGAAGTCTTATTTGATGCAGACCATGTAAGTACATGTGGTTATGATGATAAAGGCGCTACATATCCTAAACCAGTATTTCCAGATCTAATACCAGATCGCGGTACTAAATTCTCTATAAATCCTATTATTGATTGGAGAAATGAAGAAAATGTACTAAAAGCTGGACTCTTCTCTATGTTATTTGAGATGGATAAAACACCTGAAGGTAAACGTATACCTCGAGAAGAACAGATACGCCTGTTTAAATCAAGCGGTTTACCTTTGAGTACTATGATGTGGAGTGGTTCTAAGTCGGTCCATGTTATAGTACGCCTAGACAGACAAATACCTAAAGACTTATTTAAACCTCTATGGGAAGCCATTGAACGAGTACTCACAAAACACGGATGCTTCATAGATCCAGCTACTAAGAAGATACCTCAAATTAGTCGTATGCCTGAATCAATTAGAAAGCTACCTATCTATGATGATGATGGGACTATAATTGATTATGAAGACAGTAAACAAGATCTAATAGAAGTTAGGACTCGTATATCACTTAAACAGATAGCCTCTTGGTTAAAAGAGAATGGTGAAAAGGTTATTAAACCCAAACCAATAAAACCATTCGTACCTATAAAGAGTGACAAATCCAATCTAGATAAATGGAGAATTGCACGTAAGTGGACTGAAAACAAACATGGTTCATACTCTAGTACTTGGACTACTGGTGGTTGGGTTTGGTTAGTAAACTTTGGTATAAATCTCAGAAAATTAGAGTGCTCACTTGATCAAGGTGTAAATATGAGTCGAATAGAATGGGGACAATGGGTTGAAACAAATCTGGGTAAACGAGATATAATAGAACCAATCACTAAAGGTTGGTCTTGGTTAGATAATAAAAATTAAAACATGAACTATAACGTCGATGAAAAATTATTTGCTATTACAGAAATATGGGATGGCTTAACTAATAGCCAACACAGAGCTATGACAATTGTCCTAAATCAAATAGTACATTGGAGTAAACAACCAAAGGTTAAACGCTGTGAATTAAGAGAGGGAAATATAGAACGCCTTTACAAGATACCACGTAAGGATATTGTAATAGCTAGAAAGAGACTCCTAGAACTTAAATTAATTAAATGTGTTAGACTATATAGTAGAGCAACTAATCAACCAGCTGTGTATACATGTACCACAGGCCTGTGGCAAATGATACCCAAACCTGTGGTAAATAACACCAAAGCTGTGGTCTCCCAGACCATGGATAATAATATTAATAATATTATAGGGGAAGAAGCTAACACTTCTACCCCCATAATTAAGAATGAAGTGCTTAACTCACTCAACTGGAAAAAAATAAATAAAAATCAATAATATGAAAATAGAAATAAACTCACTGATTAAAACTAGTTTCAAAACAAGAACACTAGTAGATGAAATACCAGAACACAGTCTAGAACCTCTACAACTAAGAGTCCTACTAGAAATGAAACTACAAATTAAAAAGGGTGTAACACCCAGTCTAGAATCTGTAACTAGATCTCTAATGGGAAGTATACAACAAGTAGATAAGAAGCCCTTACAAGATCTAATAAAATCAATTGCAAAGTCTAGTCGATTAGATAGACCTAGTCAACAATTACAATTACATGGATGTAGAATGAGAGCTCAAAGAAAACTAGTACAACTACTAAGTCAATTAGAAGAGACTGAAATAAAGGAGGCTGAAGGTATTTGGAAAGAACTAGATCACTTGAGAAGTCAAGATATGGAAACCAGACCTGAACCTATATCAGCTAGAGATTGGTCTAAAATAGAAAGAATAGAATCAGATGAGATTCAGCTAATGATAGATTGGTTTAAAGATAATGGTGTTACTATTAAGAAGAAAGTCTTGTATGCATTTATTACAATGACTAATGGTGGTAAAACTATACTAAAAACATGGATGGCATTTGAATTAATGAGAGTAGGTCAGAACGTACTCTTCTTAGCACAAGAGGAACCATACCAAGATACTATTAGAAGAATACACCAACAAGCCTTAGATCTATCAGAAAAAGAGTATGCAGAAGAGATAAAAGATGGATATGACTATGTAGGTAGAAAGTTTACTGCTCTGTCAAAAGAAAGGGGTTGGGGTAATATTTGGGTAGTAGAATGGCCAGGTATTACCATAGAAGCCTTAAAACAAGAAGTGCAAACCCTAGAAGAGGCTGAAGGCATCACTATAGATGGCTTAGTTATTGACTATGCTAAACTAGTACAATCAGAGTCTAAATCAGCACAAGAATGGGAACGTTTAGGTAAAATCTTTACAGAATTAAAACAGTTAGCAATGGAAACTAATAAATGGGTTTTTACCTCTATGCAGTTAAATAGAGAAGCTACTAAAAAAATGTTAGAGAATGGTAGGATGCCAAATTTGGCAGATGTAGCTGGAGCCTATGATGCAACACATGCTTGTAATTATGTATGGGCTGCAAGATTAGCATATGAAGAGAATCAAGCACTAGAAGGTGTTAGGGGTACATTTACACTATCAGTACAAAAACAAAAATATGGAGATCTAAAATTAGGTGATAGTATGCAATTTCAATGGACTGATGATCATACTCTAAATCAAAGA
>Ga0181401_1000898_pt1 | contig 12040 bp, 19 predicted proteins | sample 24SPOviralmetaG_FD_130130 | JGI IMG/M metagenome (GOLD analysis project Ga0181401, IMG submission 130130) | Marine viral communities from the oligotrophic San Pedro Time Series (SPOT) site, San Pedro Channel, CA, USA - 24 SPOT_SRF_2011-07-20 | ecosystem: Environmental > Aquatic > Marine > Strait...
GAGGCTCTTGAGCAAACATGTTTTGCTTGCCAAATTCGTCGGTTGTAACAGTCATAGTGTTAAGATTTGTAACTATATAATTATAAACTATTTACAGTTATATGTAAATGGCTAATAGCCATATTTTTTTAAAAAGTTTTTATTTTTTCTGACAAATTTGGTGCAATAGCCCTCTACGTCTTTATCCATTGTTAAGTGCGCTGACGTATGAATTCCTTGAATAAAAATAAGTAGGCCAAGTAGTATAAAAACTAATTGGAAAGCTGGATTTGAAATCGATTGTAAAAACTTTTCTTTCATAAAAAAAGAGGGCCGAATAGACCCTCAGAATAACTAAGTTATTTATTTAGCTCAGAAGCTGTACTTCAAGCCAAGCTTAGCGCCGTATCCACGGTCAAGATCTGCGTCTCCAGAACCAACAAAGCTAATTTCGCCGTAAGCTCCAAGACCGTCGGTCAAAGCAACACCAGCACCTGCCTTACCAGAGGGAACAGTATCAGTCTCGCCACCGTCAGGTGAAAGCAAAGTTGCGCCGCCTTGAACGTAGTAGGAAGCAGAACCACCAAGGTCTCCTTCGTAGCCAACGTGAAGATCGGTGTTTGTACCGCCGTACTCAGAACCGGTCCAACCGGCGTTTGCTTCAACGTTAACATAAGGACCTGCGAAAGCAGCACCAGCGGACATGGACAAAGCAGCAGCTGCTGCGAATACAGATTTAATCATAATAATTTAAGTAGTATCTCGGAAGGAATTAATTATTTCCTTGAGGATGGAAGAGATCTCGACATGATCTCTTGTGGAAGTTATTACTTTATGTAAAGGAAACTTGCCACTAGTATATTATAAACTGATTCTGCTGGTTTGTCAACCGCCTATCACACTTAATCTTCCTACGTATTCTTGAGCTATCTCTGTGCGTTTCTGCTTTGCTGCTTTAGACTGTCCTTTAGCCTCTTGGTATTTGCGCACAGTTGATCGGACAAGTTGAGCATATAGACTCTTATCAAGCTCAGGACGATCAATATCAATAAGTTTGTATATTTTGTTAAAGTCAATTATTGCTTTTGTGGGATTCTCTTCTATCTTTCCACTGAGGCCGAAGTCAATAAGCGTAGACTCACTACCACCTTCACCGTCTGTCATAAACTGCTGGTTATGCATGTCTCCGTGATAGTAGCCCATCTTATGGAGATCACGGATCGCCCGGAGAGACTTACGAGCTTGGTTTTCAGTCATTGCTAGACCCCGCTCCTTTTCTTCTGGAGTACGGTTGTACCCGTTACCCCACAACGGAGCTCCGTCAATGGCATCCATCTCGATGTGTTCATCAGATGCAGAGTGGACTGTCGGAGAGTGACCCAGCATAGCCATACGTTTGCCAAGCTCAACTTCATAAGGACCCCACTCCTTGCCCTCTTTTAGGGTCTTTACAACACGATTTTGCTTGTCGTCTTTGTAGACGATTCCATAGTTTCCTTCAGCAAGCTTCTTCATCTTAGAGACATCAGGGATAGAGGGCTTTGAAGGCTTTGCCTTCTGCTCCATTCTATCATTCCCTTGCACCAATTTCCACCGGCCATTAGCCTGTTTCTGAAGTGTATGACCAGACTTGGGGTTTTGGTAAACTGCGCCAGGTTGCGCGGCCTTCCTTAGTGCCTCGGGCACCATTTCGTCTGAGTAATTTACCTTAGCCATGTTAAAATTATATGAAGTTCTTTCAACAACGATTCAGGCTGGACTCGAACCAGCGACCGACTGCTTAGAAGGCAGTTGCTCTATCCAGCTGAGCTACTGAACCAAGGATCTACTCAAGGAGTTTTGTCTTAGTGATGTGCTCCACTGTAGTTGCTACATCGTTCATTGCGTCTCTGAGATCGGGTCGTTGACCTGACTCTTGTACCATACTATCACTTTCATCGGCCAATGTCCACCGCCATTGGCTCATTGATCCACTATACCAGAGATTAATTTTCATAAAACTTGGATTTTTTGTGACCAACTTTAATAATCGGACCTACCAAGATATTATACCCGAGCTATCGCGCATTGATACAGAATGCGACGTCTTCAGAGCACGTATCTTGCGTTGGTCCGATGGATAAAGTTAATAAGTTAGACTTATTCGGTAGGAGCCTCATCCGAAACTTCTTCTTCGGCTTCAGCTTCAGCTTCGGGTGCTGGAGGGGTATAAACGTAATCAGAAGCACCGGCCGGATCAGTACCAGATACTTGAGCAGGAACCTCTTTAGTATACTCGTAAATACGCTTGGCAACATTTTCAATAGAAGATTTAACGTGACCAAATTCTTCCACTGTAGATACGCCTTCAGATGCTAAAAGCCAGTCTTTGATCGTGTCTTTAGTGATGGAATCAAAGTCTACAAAAGTCTCAGCACTTAGCCCGTCTACAGAAAATGTCCTGTATCCGCCACAGCTATAGGAGAACGAAGGCTGGGTAACTACAAGGTCTCCGCCTTCTTCTGTTCCTGTTGTAACCTCATCTGATTGAGCAGAGACACTAAAAGAAGCTTCAACGATTACGTTTGAAAACTCTCCCTCTGCTAGTCTTTTCTTTACGCTCCCAATATTTAAAGAGTAGTTAATGGACATGGATTATTATCGCAAATAAGTTATATTATACCATAAACCTCAAACGGAGCAGTAGTTTAAGGAATATCTAGAATATTAGCGTTAACTTTATACAATGCCAGCTAACTTTAAGAAGTTCGACGTAAAACATGGCCTATCTGTTAACGGCCTAGAGTTTGTCGACGCCAACCGCAATGTTACCCTAAACAACTTAACTGTTCAAGGTACATCCACTGTAGTAGATACTAGAACCGTTTCTACAACGGACCCCATTATTAGCCTGGGGGCCTCTGGTAGCACTAGAACAATTTCCTCTATAACGGCCGCTACTCCGGGAAGACTATTTTTTAGCGCTGACGATTTTGCGGACGTCGCTGTAGGAGATTCTTTTGAGTATAACTCTGCAGGATCCGCCGCTGCGCCTCTTGTAAGCGGAACAGTCTACTATGTTCTTGCTAGAGAAACAGATGTAAATAGCTCTAATTATAGAAGTATCACGATTGCGGCTTCTCAGGGTGGAACCGCAATAAATATTACAAACGCGGGGTCAGGTGCGCAAACCGCGAAGCTAAATCCTTTGCAAGATCTGGGACAAGATCTTGGTATTGAATTTAATTACGTTAGTGGAGGCGCTAAAAAAGGTTTCTTTGGCTACGACGAAAGCGAAGGACACTTTACGTTTTTATTAGATACTACGTACAGCGGATCGAGCACTGTATCCGATACGACGAGCCCAGTTTTCACTGGTACTAAATCTGGCGCAGAATTTAGTTACGCAAAATTACAGCCAACTGGCTCATTAACTTCTAACGCCTCGGCTTTAGATATAGATCAGACTTGGAACGCCGTTGGCGCAACGTTTAAAGCCGTTGAGATTGACATTGTAGATACCGCTTCTGCAGCTGATTCTAGCTTACTGGATATCTCAGTTGGCGGTGACCAAGAGCTACTACTTCGTAAAGACGGGGTCTTATCGTTAAACACTAGTAACCAAACCGGTGTATTTACGTTAGTCCAAGATTCTGGCACTCAGGCCACTACCACTAACTTAATCGATGGTACTTCAACTTGGAATGCTGGTGGGTCCACATTTATCGGACTGGACCTAAGCTTTACTCAAACTGCTTATGCCGCAGCTTCTAAGCTCGTCTCCATCTCTGCAAGTGCTGATAGAAACTTTGTAATTAACGCTGAAGGCGAAATTGTTTCTAGATCCGAGTTTACAGGCGGCGGGCTCCAAACAGGTTTATTAGTCGATGTTACAGATACGTCATCGGCGGCTAACTCCTTGTTGTTAGACCTTCAAGTTGGTAATACATCTAAGTTTAGCGTAGACAAAGATGGGGACGTAATTGCAGCCGGTGATTTAACGATAGAAGGATCTGTTACTGTTAATGGTACTGGAAACTTTGAGGATACAGTTACAATTCAGTCCCAGACAAATGGCACTGGAACTTACTCTGACTCTACAGAGCTTCAGTCTTCTACAGCTACTATTTCGGCAGGATCAAGTGCAGCTACTAACGTTAATTCGTTTACTGCATCTTCTTTCACAACTGCTAAGCTATTAGTTCAAGTTAAGCAGGGATCAAATATTCACTCAACAGAGTTAATGCTCGTCCATGACGGGACCGACGTATACATGACGGAATACGGAACCGTATATAATAGCGATATTATAGTTACATTTGACGCTATAGTAACAGGAGGCAATGTAGAAGTAAGACTTACTAAAACTGCCGCCGCTATTACGGCTAACTCTCAAGCTACCGTTAAGGTAACTAGGACCGCTATTGCATCTTAACCTGGGTTTATTTACCCTGGCCTCTATATTTTTTCTTTTTGCCGTTACGACTAGTTGCGGCAAATTTAGTACGTTTGCCCATACCCTGCCTAGTGTTTTTAGGCTTGCCTTCAATATGATCAATTCCAGAAAAAGATCGCATTGCCATTGTCTTTCTTAATAAAGTTACTTATATATTATATCACATTATCTAGCAATCTTCTTTAAGTTGTAATCTGTAGGAGAAAACCACTTTATAACTTCTAGGGCAATCTGCTCTGTTCTTGCACCTCCGCAGGTAAATATATCACAAGCAGCTATCCCTCTTTCGGGCCAGGTATGAATAGAGAAGTGCGATTCTGAAAGCAAGAACAACGCTGTAAAGCCCTGAGGCTGAAATTTATGCTTCTGAATACTTAGGACATTACATTCAAAATCCCATAAGGTGCCTTCCATAAATTTTATAAAATCTTCCATAGAGTCTAGAAGTAAAAAGTCAGAACCTTTGACGTCTAAGATTAAATGTGTTCCTATTGAGTTTGAAAATTCCATTAAAAATTAAAGATAAAAATATCTGAAGAAGCATACAGGCTATCTTCTTTAAACTGCGAAATAACTTTGCTATAGTAGTTTTTAGACCAAGATAGAATTTTTTTGTCTACAAGACCTCTGCTTAAAAGCCTTGCGCTTAATAGAAATTTAAATCCCTTAGAGCTAATATAATCAATGTATTCTAAATATTCTCTCTTTAAATGCTGGGGTGAAGGAAAAGGAACATTTAGATATACGATAGACTTTTTAGTTAGTAGGTTTTCGTCTAAAGAACCAAACTTACCCAGCTGTATAATAAAATCAGAGCTAACAAGTTTTTTATTATTAACCCTAATATTTTCTACACTTAAAGGATGCGGGAAGTATTCTCCTTTAAAGTTTCCGTACTTATCAAATTTATATCTGAATCCAGAACAAGCCAACAAACAATATAGCTTTGCTATAGTTCTTCTTGAGGGGTCTTTTAACTCAGAGTTAACTTCTCTTCTTAGCCTATAAAATTTTCTCGGATTCCAAGCTTTTTGAAAACTAGTTTTAAACTCTTCTAAAATTAGATCTTCAGCATATGGCATTCTAACAAGATCGTGAAGATGAAATATATGGGGTTCTTTTGTTATCCCCATTCCCCCCTTACATCCGTATAGTACCTCTCCTGTAGAGAGCTTAAGATCATAGATATAACTGTCACTAAGACCTAATTTTAGGCCGAAAAAAGTTTCTTTCGACCCTTCAAGCAGCTGTTGTCCAGCATATGGTAAAATATACCTATTTAAGCTTTCTCCAGGATCTGCCATTAAAGAAACAAAACAAGTTTTTACTGTATATTCTTATTGTACCAGGAGGAGTCTTTTTATAGGAGCTCCTGTCACCAAATGTATCTAAGAGCAGATATTCTGTGTATTCTTCTGTGTTCTCTACTATAGACATGGACTTTTCAAGTAACTTTTTAATTACTATTAGAGGAACTTTAATATTCTTCTCAAAGGGGTAGTAGAACTGCCCCATTTTTTCAATACGCCTTTCCACAAACAAAAGGTGGTGAGGTCTGAACTCTAAGTATTTATCCGATCTTATCCTGAAGGGCGAGGGTAACAAGGATTCTCCTTTCATCGGATTATATTATATCAGATTACTTCTTAGGCTCGATAGCTGATTTTACAGGAGGTTGAGTTGTGGAAGCCTGAGAATTGTTGTTGTTTTTAGCGTTCTTAGCAGTGGCCAAACCAAATGAGGCCATCGCTCCACTAAATACAGAGGCAATAAACGTTGGGTCAAACTCTAGTAATCTCTTTCCATCAGGAAGCCTAACGTAAGAAAAAGTAAGCAAAGCGGCAGACCAGACTAAAATAGTAACTTTAACTAAATCTTCTAGTCTCTCTCTGAGCATATCTTCTTTTTCTTCTTTGGGTTTTTCGGTGGTTTGATCTACATCCATACTATATACGCAATAAGTCTCTGAATAATTTTAAACAATAGACTTTTAGCGCATATAAAACTTATTTCTTATCCAAAGTTATAGGATAAAGCTGGTTTAAAATTTCGTCGTATTCTTTGTACCAACCGCTTCCAGGTACCTCTTTTTGTTGCTGTTTTCTAACCGAGCTAAAAATTAGCTTCCATTGATGATTACTAAATTCCATAAAAAAAGAGGACCGCTACGGTCCTTTAATCTAAATTCTGAACTTTAACATTTACAAGGTCCTTTCTAGTCGATTTGTTGCTTGGTCTGGAAAGTCTCTAGGGCGACTATCACTGGCATTATCGGTCCTAGCAGAACCTTCATTTGCTTTCATTGTGTGCTGAAAATTTGCTCTTTTATATCTCAGGCCTAACGGATCAGGCATCCAATATGTTACTTGCCAGTCTTGTTCTGGACATAACTCGAGATGCTTTTCTACAGAGTGGTTGAAAATGCCCATTTGAACGTGGCCGTCGTGAGTAATGCATCTGCCAAATCCGATGTCGACTAGGAAAAGCTGTTTCATTTAACTTCACCTATCACCCAAGACTGCATGCCAAACGGCGTGTCAGCAATCACTTCTTGCACGAGTTGAATAGCATCTCTAGGCACGACTAAGCAAAATCCTATACCAAGGTTAAATACATTTCTCATTTCTTCTTCTGCTATGTCTCCCGCTCTTTGAATCTTGTTAAATAGTTCTGGTCGTTCCCAAGCATCATAGTTAATGTCAACGCTAAGGCCCTTTGGAAGGCATCGGGGGAGGTTTTCTGGTAATCCACCCCCGGTAATATGCGCCATGCCTAAGACAGGTGCTACGTCCATTAGGCACTGAACTAAGGGGGAATAAATCGTGGTTGGTGTTAGCAATTCTGGCATATCTCTGTAAAAGATTTTATTTCTCCACAGCATATCGTTAACTAACGTGTACCCATTGCTATGGAGTCCGCTACTTTCAATGCCAATTACTACATCGCCAGGGTATATGGTTTTGCCATCAACAATCTCAAACTTTTCTACGACACCTGTACAGAACCCCGCAAGGTCATAGTCAGTCTGTCTAAAGTGCTCGGCAGTCTCCCCACCCAGAAGATACATGTCAGAAATAAGGCACCCATCAATCACACCTTGAATGATATCATTTACATTACCATCTAAATTTTTTGTAGAGATATAATCTAGAAAATATAATGGTTTAGCGCCAGAACATATAACGTCATTAACGCACATAGCAACAAGGTCCTGACCAATAGTTGTGTAATCATTTGCAATCCTGCAGATATTAATTTTAGTTCCGACACCATCAGCACCAGATACTAATACGGGACTTTCATACCCAGAAGGAACTTCTAGCATACCATTAAACCCACCAATGTTAGGCGCTTTCTTTTTGAGTTCTTCTACAAACTCTCTACCCCTTTCAATATCAACTCCAGAAGTTTTGTAGTCCATCAGTAAATTTCTCCTTTGATAATTTGTTCACGGTTCTTTAGTTTCCATACAATGTATTCCATGGTAGGGACACACATAGGGTTCCAACCAACAAAGGTTGTTGACTCTCCACTAGGTATTTTCCAACAGGGAGCATCATCATTGTCAAGGTCTAGTGATTCACGATATGCTTCATCACCAAACATAACAACTGCTCGCTCTGCTTGATTCAAACTAGTGAAGCAAGCAAAACCATTCTTCTTAATGATGTCAGGGATGTGATGTTTCATTGAATTGCAAGTGGTTGTAGTCGATCAAGGATCTCACGATAGGCGGGAACGATATCCCCCTCGTCTTTCCTGAATAGATCTTTATCAAATCTTTCGTTACTACCAATCTTCCATAGTCTCATACTATCAGGACTGATCTCATCGGCAAGTAGCAACTCGCCATGTGCAGTGTATCCGTACTCAACTTTAAAGTCAACAAGGTCAATACCCATGATGTAGAACATCTGACGAAGGTAGTCATTGATTCGTAATGTCATCTCAATAAAAGGATCAGGATTATATCCCATCAGACGCACACGATCTGGCGTGAGGAGAGGATCATGTTTGCTATCATCCTTCAGAAAGAACTCTACAATCGGTTGCGGTAGTGGGGCGCCTTCTACCAATGTTGTCTCACGAACAATAGATCCAGCAGCACGATTGCGACAGATAACTTCCAAGGGAACAATGTCTACTTTCCTACAGATCATCTTGTTAGCACCAACCATATTAATATAATGTGTTGGGATATTATCTTGGGCAAGTTTCTCAAAGATAAGAGATGAGATACTACAGCAGAGGGATCCCTTTCCTAAAGGATGATCAACCATCTCACCGTTGCCGGCTGTCACCTTATCATGATACTCAATGATGACACGATCAGCATCGTCACCGGCATATACAGTTTTAACCTTGCCTTCTATAACTATTTCCATTAATCATCCTCCATTTTATATGTGATAGTAATTTGATTGTACACTTCATCTCGGTTGTCACTGTTGTATACACGACAACGTTCTACCTTAGCATCTAATAGTTTCTCAATATTATTGAGTTGCCATTCAGCAGCATACTTCTTGAATCCATCATCCATCCAACTCGTGTTAGATCCTGGTGTGTTAAAGTCATCCATTATTCAATACCTGGTGGGAAGGCTTCAATCTCTGATAATTCATAGTCCCAGTCTTCCATAACAACATTCGCGTAGAGACGATCAGAAAGGGTTTCAATTTCTTTTTCTGCATACTCCCTGCTTGGAGCTTCTAACCAAACATCAATTACTTTGCCTAGCCTAAGCTTTTTAATGTCTAGCTCGGATAACCGCTTAGAGGCGTCTCTTACAGCATTGCCGGGAGAATCATCCACCTGCGATCTGAGACGGACGAATATTAATGCTTTAAATCTCATCTAGGTTTACTTAACATATAACGATTATACAATAAAAAACCACCCCTGTCAAGAGGTGGTTGACGGTTTAGGAAGTGGTCTGAATGGGCAGTCTGGACATCCAGCACCACAACATCCTCTAGTCATGTTCAGCGAAGTGCTTTCCGATAACTTCAATACGTTCTTCTTCATGAGCAATGATATCTAATTGTTCTTGAATAGCACCAAGGACATCTGGATGCTCACCAATACCAACAGGGTTGTGTAGGTATATTTCTACGTTTGCTTTTGCTTTGGCAATATTACCTAAAGCATCACCAACTAGAGCATCTAATACTTTTTCGCGAAGATTGCAAGACATAATAATTTTAAATTTGTTTTATTTATTGTATAGATCTTCCAGTTTTTCTCTAGATAGATCTACATACATTAACTCGTCGCCCGCTTCTGGTGCTTCAGGATGCTTTGGTTTTGGAGGAGTCCTCATCTCTATGTTAATAGATTGGACGTTGCTCCACATCATTGCAAATGCTGCGCCGCCAATTGCGGCAAAACATATAAAATACAATAGAAGCTCGAAGTTATTCATTTACTTAAGTGGGGGTCAAAGTTTTAATAAGAAGAATCCTTATTAAAGGATAGTCTTTCTATTCAAAGAGTTTTTCTAAAGGATGTAAACTTTTAACATATTGCGCGGGGTCTTTAACCGACCGATGTACATAACGATAGCAAACTTTTTCAAGTAAAGGATCCCAAGTAACGATACAGATGTAATCCTTCATAAGAGTTTAAGCATTGCCGCTATTGTGTACAGGCTGAAGGATTCCGCCATCTCGGTCGTCATCATCCCCCTCGTCCCTGCTAAGTATTAAATAGATACCGAGCAAAAAAAGAACAATATAAAAGAAATTTAAACTGCTCATAGAGCATTTCCACGAGGTAGAACTTCTTCAGGGAAGATAAAGTTCTCATGAGGTTGGTCAGCGGGTGCCATCCATGCACGTAGTCCTTCGTTCAATAAGATGTTCTTTGTGTAGAAAGTTTCAAACTCAGGATCTTCTGCTGCTCTAATCTCTTGACTCACAAAATCATAAGCACGAAGATTAAGAGCAAGCCCAATGATCCCAATAGAAGAGACCCAAAGACCCATGACAGGAACAAACAGCATAAAGAAGTGCAACCAACGCTTATTGCTAAACGCAACCCCGAAGATCTGCGACCAAAAACGGTTCGCAGTAACCATCGAATAGGTCTCCTCCTCCTGAGTGGAATCGAACGCTTTAAATGTGTTTGCTTGATCGCCATCTTCATACAATGTGTTCTCTACTGTGACACCATGGATAGCGCTGAGTAGCGCTCCTCCTAGTATACCAGCAACTCCCATCATATGGAACGGGTTGAGCGTCCAGTTGTGGAAACCCTGTAGGAAGAGTAGGAACCTAAAGATCGCTGCAACGCCAAACGACGGCGCAAAGAACCAACTGGATTGTCCGAGAGGATAGATGAGAAACACACTGACAAAAACAGCGATAGGCCCAGAGAACGCAATAGCATTATACGGACGAATTCCAATTAACCTAGCCAACTCGAATTGACGAAGCATGAAGCCAATGAGGGCAAATGCACCGTGGAGAGCAACAAAGGCCCAAAGCCCTCCAAGTTGGACCCAGCGGACGAAGTCGCCCTGAGACTCAGGACCCCAAAGTAGAAGAAGAGAATGACCCATAGCATCAGCAGGCGTCGAGACAGCTGCCGTGAGAAAATTAGCACCCTCAAGGTAGGAACTAGCAAGACCGTGGGTGTACCAACTTGTTGCAAAAGTCGTGCCAGTAAGCCAGCCGCCAATGGCCAGATAAGCAGTGGGAAGAAGAAGTAATCCAGACCAGCCCACAAAGACAAAGCGGTCGCGTTTAAGCCAGTCATCCAAGATGTCAAACCATCCCCTCCTTTGTTGTTGTAATGTTGATGATACCATTGTTTTTTAATCTTTAATCGTTTTTAAATATTCTCTCTCTGAGAGATACAGATGAGAGTGGTTTTTGTCAAGATAAATGGAGACGCCTTCAATAACATCTGGAATCAGCCATTGATCTATTCTATAACAAGCCTCCCAGTTTTGTGGATGAGCACAATTTACTATTACTACCGACCAAAATGCCGTCAGATAATTTATAACTGTGATCATAATACACCACCAAAAAGGGAATAGAGATTGTTATTATACTAATAAAAAAGCCCCCCAGTATGTTACCGAGGGGCCCAAAATGACCATCGTCCATTTATCAGCCGATGGAAGGAGCAATCAAGGCCACAGGTGTGGACTCAGCTGCTGCAAGATCAAGCGGGAAGTTATGTGCATTTCTTTCGTGCATGACTTCCATTCCGAGTCCGGCACGGTTAAGCACGTCTGCCCAGGTATTGAGCACTCGTCCTTGTCCGTCGATGACGGATTGGTTGAAGTTGAAGCCGTTGAGGTTGAAAGCCATGGTCGAGACGCCGAGGGCGGTAAACCAGATTCCCACCACTGGCCACGCAGCGAGGAAGAAATGAAGCGATCTAGAATTGTTAAAAGATGCATATTGGAAGATCAGGCGACCGAAGTAGCCATGAGCTGCTACGATATTATATGTTTCTTCTTCTTGGCCAAACTTGTAGCCATAGTTTTGAGATTCTGTTTCAGTTGTCTCACGAACCAAGCTGCTCGTGACCAGACTGCCATGCATAGCAGAAAAGAGGCTGCCACCAAATACACCAGCCACTCCAAGCATATGGAACGGGTGCATGAGGATA